>Ga0335074_10000478_pt1 | contig 57864 bp, 64 predicted proteins | sample Lox_Sample_23_FD_206715 | JGI IMG/M metagenome (GOLD analysis project Ga0335074, IMG submission 206715) | Soil microbial communities from Loxahatchee National Wildlife Refuge, Florida, United States - Lox_Sample_2.3 | ecosystem: Environmental > Terrestrial > Soil > Wetlands | place: USA...
CCTCCGACGGCGTGCGCACGCGCGGCATACCAGGTGCGTGCAAGCTCTGCAAACTCAGCGACATTCGAGACTCCATACCAGCGCCGACTCGCCGCATCCCACAATTCGCCCGAGTTGGGATAGACAAGGATCGGCTTACCGGTACCTGCCTTCGCCTCCGCGATCAGCGCGCCAATCAGATGCGGAGCCGTGCAGTTGATTCCCACAGCAACAACCTGCGGGACGCCGTCGAGAAGCGCTGCACATTCTGACAAGGGCTCGCCATGAGCAACCCGCGCGGCGTCTCTGCAGGTGAACGAAACCCACGCGGAAATGCCTGGAAACTCAGCGAGCGCAGCAGCCATGGCCCTTGCTTCTTCAAGCGAGGGCACAGTTTCTAGCGCCACCAGATCGGCGCCTGTGCCCGCAATCACGCTCAGCCGCTCCACATGAAACGCAACCAGATCGTCGAAGCCGATGTCATAGCGCCCGTTGAACTCCGCCCCGTTGTGCAGCGCAGCTCCGTAGGGCCCGAGCGAAGCCGCGATCAACACGCGGCGGTCCGACTCGTGCCGGTATGCCGCTCTTGCCCCCTCGGCAAGTGCAACAGAGTCACGCAGCGCGTTTGCCGCATCAGCCGCCGGACGCCCGAGCTCCGCATATCCCATCGCTGAAATCTGATAGCTCACGGTGGAAACGCAGTCCGCGCCCGCACGAAGATAGTCGAGATGGACCTCGGCGATCTTCTCCGGATCCGTATCCAGCACATGTGCCGACCACAGCGGGCCGGAGATATCGCACCCGCGCCGCTCAAGTTCCGTCGCCATGCCTCCATCAAGGACGCGCACCGCCGTCAGATCCGGACGGGAATGGTCACTCATGCGGCCTCCAGTGCTTGGATGATGCGCATTTTCTGATATATTCAGGATAGCTCGCAGTACGTGCGGGAGCGACCAGGACCCGTCCGGCGAGCGACCCTACCAACAACGATCGGGGAGTGGCTCAGCCTGGTAGAGCACCTGGTTCGGGACCAGGGGGTCGGAGGTTCGAATCCTCTCTCCCCGACCATTCTTTCTCGCACAATCTACAAGACTTACGCAGCCTCTTCTGCTACGTCGATCTCTTCATTTTTCGGTACATTCGGTACAACTGCGGGCAGTTCGAAACCGAGGCCGCTCTTCTCTGCCCAATCTTGCCGGAAAGAGACGTCCTCTTTGATTTTGTCGTACAGATCGTCCATGTCACGCCCTGCATGGCCCAGCCAGTACTGGCGGAGACCAGAAGGACAGTCAGTGTAATTCCTCAGATATGTACTGCGAAATCTGCGAAACGCATGGTTGCCTGCTTTGTGTGTGCCCGTGGCCGAGTTCACGTATCCGAGTTTTGCCAGGGCGGGATGAAGATGCCGCCTGAGAATGTTGGACGATGACAGCGGCCTTCCGTTCCTGGACTGGAACAGGAACCCCGACCTGCGCTCGCCAACAAATAGCCGAAGCATGGCCGCGATGCTCGGATGGAGGTCCACCTGGCGCACCGCGCTCTCAGTCTTGACGCGATTCTCAATTTTGCAGTGACGCGCCTTCTGCTTGATGCTGAGGGTTAGAAAATCGGAGGAGATGTGCTTATCAATCTCAAGCCCAAGTGCCTCTCCAATCCTCAGTCCGGTCGCACCACACAGAATGAACAGCATCTGCTTCTTTGGGTTCTTCCATTTTGCCAACTCCGACATCACCTCAGCGGAGAAGGAGGGGGTGTTCTGTTTGGACTTCTCGACGACCGGCATATCCATGAACTCAGCATTCCAATTTCGCGGATAGAGTTCCTCCCCTTCGCCGTTCACCGCCGAAGCGACCACAGCCTTCACCACCCCGACGTAACTCTGAATCGTTTTTGGAGATAGCTCCTCCGCCATGAGGACAATAAGTCGCTTGACTGCCCCATTGTTAACAGCGGAGACAGGTAAATCTCCCAGGTTCGGGATCAACCACTTGTCCAAACATCCCCTCCAAAACTGGACTGTGGAATCTGCGACTGGTTTTCGTTTTCGTGACGTTTCGTTCGTGAACCAGGTCTCGGCTTGCTCGCGAAACGTCACACAGGATTGTCGTTCTTGCTGTGGCTTAACTACTTTGTTGAAGTACTCCTCGGTATCAGCGCCGCTCGCTGCGATAATCTCGCGAGAACGACGCACACGCTCTGATTTGTTCAAGCTTCCCGGACCCGAAATTGGACAAATCCTTTCTCGCTTGAGTGTCCGTTTTTCCTGACCAGGTACATCCATCCAAAAGCGAACTACCCACCATCTGCCACTCTTTTCGAGGTGGCCCTTTTGACCAGACCGGCGCGACATTGACTTTCCTCCGCGCTTGACTGGCGTCGCTTCACCCACATTATCGGGGGTAGCGGCGGGAAGCAATCTGAAACAGGTGGGGCAAGACTTGACGTTTTCTGGGCCACCATCGGGTACCGACGATCGCTGGGCTGAGACCAGGGGAATTCCTGGCACATGCCCTTCGCAGATCGGGTGTATGTTTAATGTCCCCACAGAAGCAAATACCGAGATGTCGGGCAGGATCCTGAATTGTCGGGCAAAATATTTTCTGCGGGAGCCGGGACGTTCCACCCCCCCGGACGCCAAGAGGCCGTGAGTGGCCGAGGCGGGGTTCATTTGACTTTCGGCGGGCGTCCTCAAAGCGCCGTCGTCCCGTCTTTCGGCCCTCGGCCACTCTCCCAGACTTCCGCTTCATCTCCTCCACGGCGCGATAAACGACCTCGCCGCCCGACGATCGTTTTTGCGGCTCGGCCCGGTGCAGGACCGCGTTGGCTCTGGACCCGCGACCTGCTCGTGTCGGGTAGCCAGTCTTGTAGGGCTTCACCCTCGACCGATGCCGTCTGGTCGGGTATTCAGGATGTTGCGCGTATCTTGGCAGACCTCGATGGGGGCGGTTCGGAGACATCGGTCACCTCGACCCAACTATCGAAGTGAAGTTTTTTGTTGACGCTAGGCCGTCCCTCGAAGGGTAGCGCCGAGGTTAGGCATGAGCCAGGCAGTCACTTGGCGCATGCAGCGAGGCAAGGATTTCGGGTGTGTTGTGAAGGCCACTCCACTGCCCCTCATACGTCGGCAGGGTGTCATGCGCCTGCGGTAGCACATGGAATGACACTTGTCCTTTCGGAGTGTCAATGTACACCACGCCGCAGTACTTGCTGTGAATAGCCGGGTCATGACGGCGGCCATGTGTCCAGCCTTGACGCTGTGCCATCGTCAGCATGTGTTTGATCAGCGCTTCTTTCGCGGGAGCAAGAAGTTCTCGTAATTCCTCGTCTTTGGGACCATACCCGGTGACCTCTTTCCAGCGGCGAAAAAACATGCGAAGGTCAGATGGTGAAGGTCCACTGCTAATCCGCCGCACCAGAGCACGAACGATGCCATACCTGATGTTTCGTGATCGGCGCTCCTTTCGCTCTTTGATTTCGCGCTCTTTCCGTTCAGCAGCAAGCTTTCGACGGCGGGCCGATGACCGCAGGGTGATCACCCTTTCACATTCACCGTCGATGCTGACGTTGACGTGACGGATAGCGCGAAACCACGCTTCATCCATTGCCTCACGGAGTGCTACGCAGTAGGCAGCCTCCCCGGTCACATAGTCCGCGTAATCCAAATCATATTCAGACGATGCCTTCTCAAAGAGGGCGGCTTGCCAATCGACACAGCCGCAGTTGGTGAAACGCCAACCATCCCCATGTTTGAGACAGTGAAGACGCTCAAAGTTCCACATTCTAATCGTTGCTGCCACGGTCCTCATGCCATACATCCTGTGTTGTCAGTTGTTGCTGCTTCGTTCGAAGTCACGCTCGTTAATACCGCTATCCCTGCCTCAATCCGGAATTGGCACTAAATTTTTTCCCCCTCGCGCTCTTGACCGCCGCCCAGTTCCGCTCGGGAAAACGCCAGGCGGATAGCCATCGCGGTCGGCTGACCACTTTCAGCCGCCCACGAAAGCAAATACTCAAAAACGGGGCGCAATCTGGAATTTGACGGCGACTATTAGCAAAAATTTTCAGTGGGCTGGCCAGGGACTGCTTCCAACAGACCGGCCTGTAGAGGAGCCGGACCAAAGGCGCTATGAAGCGGGCGGGTATTCGCGATCTCGGCGCAAGCGACGTAAGCGCCACCCTCCGGGGCGTCGTCACCGGATAGTTTCCGCTCACCGACGGCGTCGGCCACCTTCGGCTTCATCACCGCCGCAGACAGGTCCCGCTTCAGGGTGGTCACCTGCTGGTCTTGGGATTCCTCAGTGGCGTCCGGCATCGCGCACAACCTGATCTGCCTGGGGCTTTCGAGAAATCACATCGGTCTGTGGGGCTGGAGGAACGCCTCTTGCGCAGGAGTATCAGCACAGGAGCGTCACTATCGGTGCTGCTCCGTTTTTGCGTGCCACAGACACAAGACCTGCCTTTTCAAGTTCGAGCAGCGCCCGATACGCGGCATGGTGATCCAGGCCGAAATCTCGAAGCACGCATGGCTCGGCTTTCGCAGTCCCCGTCCGTTGAAAACCGTCGAGGTACCAGAGCGCACTATACGATGGGTACGTTGGCTGCACGCAATAGTTGCATTCAGGGCAATCGCGACCCATATCCGCTGCGATCCGGAGAAAGAATGCATGTGTGTGCTTGGCGAAGGTGGCCGAAAAAGCCTCCTATCTCACGTAGCTGGGTCTCGGGTCCCAAGAATTCCAGAACTATAACGAGGTCACCAACTCCGCCGTCCTGCGTGTTGCCGCCCCGACTACTCCAACTGCGCGGCCAGTTCGAGCACATACCGCTGAACGGACTTCGTGTCATATTCCCAGCCAGTCGCGCGAATCCTCGACAGCTTCCCAGCGTTCACGAGGGCGGCCAGCGTCTTTGCGGACTTGGCGCTTCTGGACTTCAGACCTAATGCGTCCTCCACATGAGAGGACCAGCGGCGGATGCCTGCATCGATGTAACTCTGCTGGTATGCTGCGATTACTCGATAAGCGGCAGCCTTCTCGACGTCGGAGGTCGCGGGGTTCCGGACGATCTCCACCGCTTCCCGGTAAGCACGTTCTTTGGCCTTGTATTGCTCGTTTTGACGCTGCCAACGGATTTCCTCTTCTTTGCGCTTTGCATCCCTTTCGCGCCTGAGAGCCTTGAACTCAGGCGATGCCTCGACGCGAAGGTAATCCGCAAAGCTGATGTAGCTCTCGACGCTGTATCCGCTGCCCGACGAGCCATACAACCGGACTGAAATCGGAGTCAATCCGAATTTCTTGATCCAGGACCAGTCCCAGCGAGGCTCTCCGGTGTTGCAGAGCGCGTGGACGCTGACCAACAGGGTCTTCGGATTGAACCTCGCAGCACTGGAGCCCGCCACAAAGTCGCGGTCCTTGTGCGCCAGGCGCGTCCCAAGGACGGTGGTCATCTCGTATACTCGATCGGTTCGGAGAAGTCTGACATTCCTGACGAAGTCGTTCTCCGGGGTCTTCTTTGCTGCCTTCTTTGGCTTTGCCATCTCTTTATTCTCCACTCAGTCATTGTCTTCATCGTGTTGACCACCGCCGGGTCCACTCTGGAAAAACGCCAGGCCGATAGGCATCGCGGTCGTTTCGACCACTTTCAGTCGCCACAAAAGCAAATACTCAAAAACGGGGCGCAATCTGGATTTGATCGGCAACTTTTAGCAAAAAAATTTTCAGCGGGCTGTCCAAGGCCTGCTCCAGAGTTACGAACGCGGGACGTGCTACTTAATTAGGCTGGTCCTCCGTCCTGAACGCTTTCTTGTGTTCGCCGAACTTCCGCTCCATCTACGCCACCGCACGATCGACCACCTCGCCATGCCGGTCGCCTTCTTCCTCGGCCCGGCACATCATCTGGTTTGGCTGGGGGATGTAGAACCGGTCCGGCAGGCCGGTCTTGTACAGCACCCAGATGCGGTCAATGACTGTCTGCGGCAGGGCGTCCCGGAATCTCTCGGGTCTCATCACGGCTTGATGACTAGGCCAGAGACCTCGGCCAGCGCCGAGGCGAGCACCAGCTTCCGCGTCCTCGCCGGGCGGTAGCCTGGGTTACTTCAGGACCTCGTGGTCATAGAGTCCTTTCAGTTCCGAAGCAAGCATGCCGAAACTCGGCGCTGGCTCATCGGCGTCCTCGTCCGCACCGGGGTAGACACCGATGTAGCTGTTAAGCAGGTTGATCGGTACCAACTGCGCGGGCATGTCGGCGGACTTGCGCGATTTGCAGGTGCCGATCTTCAACTCCCCCGAGTTCTGAAGCTCGATCGGCATGTAGGTGTACATCACCAGATCCGCCGAGTTGTACATCTCGGAGTACATGTAGACGCCGGTCTTCTCCCAGGCTCCGTCATTCGCTTGGGCTTCCTCGTAACCCTTACGGCTGCCCTGCAAGGGCGTCAGAATGGCCGCGCCGCCGCGTCCGTTCTTCAGGTTCTGTGCCGTCAGCTTCAACTGCTTGGCGATCTGCGTGTAGGCGACGACGTGGTCCCGATACTGGCTGACATCCATGATGGTCACGTAGTCGATGACGATCAGATCGAGGGGGCGCAGGAAGTTTTCAAGCTCGATGACTGACTTCACGTTCTCCCAGGTAGTGTCGGCAAGCTGCCGGATGATGAGGTTGTCGCCGATCGTCTCCTTGAGGTCCGGTACGATAGCGTTCCTTAAAAACTTCTCCTCTTCTTCAGTGAAGTCGCACTCATCGAAGCGCTTGATCGAGAAGTCCGCCGTGCCCCCGAAGCACGTCGGGTTCTGGGCATGAATGAGGGCAAAGTACGTCAACTCTTCGTCAAATGTGCTTTCGAGCGGAATGTAGAGCACACGCTTTTTGGTCATCGCGGCGTTGTAGGCAATCGTTCTGGCCAGAGCGGACTTACGCTGACCGGCGTGGCCGAGGATGCAGTTGAAGGTGCCGCGCCGCAGCCCCACGATCGCATTGTCGAGTTCCGCAATCCCGGTGCGGATGATGCGGGAGTCGGTTAAAACTGCCTGCTTGCCTTTCGCGTAGGTTTCCCAAAGCTGGTCGGCGGTCTCGTCGAGCCCTCCGCCCCGGTCTCGTCCATGAACAGGCCGGACTGAAGCTGCTTGAGCATGTAGAGCCGCGCATCCTCCGGGCCGCGCGGATCGGGCTCGCCTTTCTTATCCGAGGTCACCCCGCTGCGGGCGATGTTGATCGCGTGCTTTGCGTGGGTGATGAATGCGTAGACCTTCCAGTCCTCGGTCATCTCCTTGAGCAGGGACTCGCAGTCATTCACCGAGTAGATGGGAATGTCTTTTTTGAGGCCGTCGTATTCCCGGAGAAGGGTCTCCATCGCCTCGGACTTGTCCTGGCGCTCGACCTCTTCCTTCAGGATGGCCCGGCTCGGCGCACTCTGCTGGAGGCGGAAGATGCTGATCGCGAGCATGACCAGACGGCGCTGATCCTGCGTCATGACCTTGCGCAGCCGGGGGCCTTCTCCGGTCACCCAAGCCATGACTTCTCGCGAGCGCTCCGGATCAGCGTGATGTTCATCCACGCGGATCATGGCGTGAAGCAGGTGGAAAAATTTAAGGTGTTCGAACTCTTCTGCCATATCAAGCTCTGTCGGGTCTTTCCCCCAATCCGGGACGATGTCCGGGATCTGATCAAAATGGCGGCTCGCCGAAGGGCAGCCAAGAACTGCCTTCGAATCGCACGCCCCAAGAGCTAATACTGTTTCCAGCGGCGTCTCCGAGAATTCGCGAGCCTAAAAATCAAAAAAATGCGTTACCCCTCGAAGGGCACGGTGTGACCTCCCTCACCCGCCCCGATCCGGCGCAGGACCGTACCAGCCTCATCGTCACCCCATCTCGCAGCCAGGCTATCCACGCTTTTGTTCGCCGTAGCCACAACCTGGCCTTCGGCATCGTAGACCGCGTTGATGATTTCGCACAGGCGATCGAGCTTGAAGCGTGAGGTCGCGACCTTGTCAATCTCTTCGAGGAAGAGGCATGGCCTGTAATTCTTTTTCGCCGCGCTGGTTATCATGCGCTCGGTGACAGAAGGGGCTTTGACCCGGCAGTCTGGATCGTTCCTGTCGCGGCCTTCCCAATCGGCGTGCTCGTTCAGCAGCACCGACGTGGAGATACGCCAGACCGAGGGACACCAGTCGTCGCGCCGAAACTGCTCGTCCGCGCTGCGTTTGACAGCCTCGCGGTAGAGCGCCGTCGCGAGGTGGGTCTTGCCGGTACCTGGAGGCCCATACATGAAATAGGAGTCCTGGGGCTTCGCCCGGAACGCTGCGATGATCTTGGCCTGCCGTTCCTCGCTGATCCGCTCGTTAGAGCGAGGAGCGAGGGTTTCGAGCCGAACGTGTTTAAAACGCTTTGGAACATACTGCCACCGCTCCCAGAACAAGCGATCCAGGCCGCAGGAGCACTTCACACGACGGTACATCTCGATATTGGTCGCCTCACCCCGGTGGAGCAGTGGCGACGACTTGCTCCCCTTGCAGAGCGGACATGGATGTGCGCCCGTGCCGATCGCCTCGCGCAGTTCCTCCGACAAGGTGGGCGGCTCCTCGATCAGCTTCCAGCGCGTCTCCCTTTGTAACTCCTCCAGGAAGGCGTCTGTGAAGCGAGCGGTCGTATTATGCGGGGGCAGAGTAAGCCACTTTAATTCAGGCTCTTTGAAGATCATCTCGCGCGTCCAGGTCCGGCTCGTGCTGATGGTCGAGGTCGGGGTCGTCTGGGCGGCAGTCTGGTCGCTGGCCGTAGGGAACCGCAAGGCGGGTGTGTCAGTCATCGTCATGATCTTCTCCTCAAATTACAGAGCCCTTGAACAGGTAGCTGATGCCGGAGCTTTTCGTCTCGGCCTGATGATTGTTTGGCCGATTCCGCTGATCGTGCGTGGCACGGAGCCAGGCGTTCTCAATCGAGGTGAAGTGCTCGGCGAAATACTGCGCCCGGTCGTTGCTGTAGAGCAGCTTCTTCGGCCAGAATTTGTCCGTCAGGACGGCCCACTCCATCATGGCGAGCAGATCCTGCTGGGAATACTCCTGGAGCAGGCCTTCAAAGATGCCGGGCCAATGCGACACATAGGCATCCGCATCCTTCTTACGCTTTCCCATGAGTTCGAAGTACCGTTCGGCCAGAAGCCGAGCCGACGCCGACGCGGCGGCGGGCGGCGCGGCGGGCGTGCCCTGGGTGAGGCTTGTCTTCGCTTCTGATGGGACAGGATGGTTAGAGGAAGGGAATCCATCCATCACCCCCTGATTCCCGGGCTTCAGCCCGGCGGATTGATTCATGGATTTACTTCCTTTACCTGTTATCTCTACTTCGGTTACTACTTCGGGTCCATCCTGGAGACCAGGTTGGTCGCTGGCGGATACCTGAGCGGTATGCGATGGAGACTGGGCTGGTGCGTGACGAATACCGGCCTGGTCTTTATCAGAGCCCAGGTAGTCCTTGACCGGGACCAGTCGATATATGTTGCATTCGCGCTCGTGTTGGTCAGGGTCAAATTTCAGCAGCAACTTAGCCGCCACCAGGTTCTTGACTGCCTCGATCGCTGTGGAGCGAGCCATCGCTGCTTCATCTGCAATCGTTTTGTAGGACAACCAGCAATCCTGCGTCTTCTGGTTGATGTGCTTGGCGATCACCAGCAGCACAATGAACTCATAGGGCCCCAACCCTTTCACGACAAGCCAGTCGGCCAGGTCCATCACCAAATGCATCGCGGTGTGATTTGCGTAGGTCTTGCCGGGAGCCCTTGAAGCCTTGGTTATGCGAGCCCGGGCCCGGCGAACACGAGGTGTTTCGCTCGCGCGTGAGGTCGAAATATCTTTCATTTATTCCTCCGGAGCAAAATTGCTCCCTGAGAAGTAATACTTCCGGGAAGGTCCGCATTCGGAATTCGCGAGCAGAAAATTTTGAAGGGTTCGAATTGCGGGCCACAACTTGGCCACTCAAAAGTCCAATATCGATCAACGAGCCGCGACCGGGAATACGGACCAGAGAACTCTTAGCGACTCCGGGGTTCCCCCGCCCAGGCCTCGCCTGGATGCGGCTGGTTGGGAGACTCCGGTCGCACAGGCTAGGGCACGTGTGGCATAGGCTGGCTCTGCATTTTGTCGGAACGAGAGGGTCTGCTGGCCAGAAGGAAAAGACGCATAAGGAGGTTCAGGTTTTTCCAATCCACGATCCACGTCAAAGACGAGAATGGATGCGGGGAGAGAGAGGCATGGGAGAAGAAGCTGCCTGGGTTGCGGCGAAGATGCATTGGGTGCGCATCCTGATCGGCGGATTTCTCGCTGAGGCGGCGCTGATCCTGTTGGTGATTCCGGTCGCGATGAAGTGGGGGCAGCATCCTCTGCTGTATCTGGCACCGGTGGGATCGCTGGTCTTGTGTTTCCTGTTTGGGTTCTGGGTGGGGCGGGGTGTGAAGGCGCGGTTCGTACTCCACGGTCTGCTGGTGGGCGTGGTGGCGACGGCAATCTATCTGGCGCTGACTCGGTTGCAGCCGGAGCCCTGGGCGTATGTCTTGGCGCATGGGCTGAAGCTGGTGGGCGGAGCGAGTGGGGGATGGCTGGCGGGACGCAATCTGAGATGACGGAGGGATGACGGCCAGGATGAGCCCCAGGCTCATACACATAACGAATCCCGTGCGACCTCTTGTTGAAGCTCGACCAGTCAGCTTTGGGTTGTCCACGTACCAGGTTGGGGGATTTGAAAGGTTATAGAAGATGGGTGTAGGCCGAGCGGCAAGGTGCGTCAGCGGGCCGAAGCTGTAATCTCGATCTGTATGAATGCGCCGCCACCAGATTTCCAAGCAATCTATTTGGACACCAACCCGCTCCTCATTGCGGAGTGGCCTGGCGTTTCCGTTGCACTCGGCAATCTCCTCTATGGAGCGCATGAGTGGTGGGGCATTCCCGCCTTCATACCAGAACCCGTTCTGATTGAGGCCGAAGAGCATTGGATTCGTGATTTCCAGAACGGGGTGTGCGGTCTCAGGAACGCGGCACAACAGATCAAGCGGAAGGCTGGATCCGTTCCGTGCGAGACGAACGCAGAGCATACCTCACTAGACGTGATGAGAGACCGATATCGGACCATGCAAGATGAAACAATGCGCAGGTTTGAAGTTGGCATCATTCCGTTCGGGACTAAGAGTGTCGAGGAGTTCTTCGGACTCGCGACACGGTATATCCGCCCGTTCAAAGACGGCGGGCAGGGTTCGGGGTTTCAGGATGCGGTGATCCTTCAATCGGTATTGGAGCACCTGCATCCCGACGAGAACCGAAAAGGCATTTTCATCACTCAGGACGCTGTTCTCAAGAAGACAAGCCTTGAAGCGTTCTTCCCCGGTTTCGGTGTGGACCGGATCGAGTTTATTGAATTGGAGACGGTGCGCGAGCGTTTGGTGCGTTCGCACGTTGAATCCCACATGATCGCCCCGTGGCGTGAGGAAATGAAGAACGCTCTCCGCGCCGCCGAAGCTAACAAGCGAGTGTGGCAGGAATTTCTTGCGGGCGCATTGAAAGAGTCCATGCTGCGAGGCACCTCGGGCTTCGGAACAAGTGTAACCGTGCTGAAGCTCATATCAGTCGATTCCATTACGATCCGGAGCGTTGATACGCCGATTCCAGAACCCGGGGAGAGCCCCGACCGCAACGTGACTGTTTCGGTCGAGGCAACGGCGGATTGTACGGCTCTATTAAGGAGAGAACGCTTTGACTTCTTGGCGTGGTTCTCCGATACGCCCCGAATTGAACGACCGCCGGAGCCGCCGGAGATCGTTGAAGGTAAGGTCCATTGGGCGGGCAAGATTCGAGCAACCGCTGATGTCGCAGGCCGTCAATTTTCGAACTTCCGGCCAGAGGAAATCGAGCCAGAGAAGGAATAATCCCCTCCATTCATCGTCATGTCCTGCACATCAGGGAGGACCAACCCAAGCGATACCTTCGCTCGACCGCCACGGCACCGTCCATACGTTGCATTGACTTCCGAACTCTATGTAGGGGCTGCTTGAGAAGGACAGTAGGCCAAGCAGCCAGACCTCAAGGGGGAACGCATGTTAATGACAATCGATGAAAACGAGATCACAAGCGACGCTCAGTGTTTCGCACCAGCCGAGGATCGGGAATCAGAGTCCAAGCTGAGCATCGAGATCACGACGCTCTGGTCCGCGCACCAGGACGGTAAGGCTACCGCGAAGCGCACACGGGCCGACCTTCAGAAGCTCCGCCGCGATCTCGGCGAACGGCTGCACAACATGAAGACTCTGTTGGCTCGGACCGGCAGGGGCGGCCAGTGGACGTCCTATCTGCGCGTGCACAAGATCAGCCGCACCACGGCTGACAGGTGGGCACGCGAACATGAAGAGCGCCTGAACGCAGGTTCAACAAAGCGCACCGATGGTGCGATTTCTGAACCGACCGAGGCCGATGTCATGAAGTTCTTCAACCGCATCCTCCCGCAACTCCGCAAGGTTCTGACTACCCAGCAGGCGGTTTTCGACTTTGTATGTGCACTGGTGGTGGATTTGCCCGGCGTACACGGCGACGTCACGGATTCGGCTGTTGAGATTTATCGGCCCACAGAGAAAAGCGAGGCTCAATGACGATGATCGGGGCTGACGCACGAGTGACCGTGAATGTCGATTCATTGACCCCACCCCGTCCCGCCGCCGCTCGGTCGGCGGTATCGATCCCCGAAGGATCGAGCAAACTTACTCAATTAAGGGAGGGATGGTCGGAAGTGCTAGACCTCCTCTCCTCCGACTACTGGCTATGTTTCTTCTTTATGTTCGACTGTCTCACCATCGTTACCGCGTTTGTTCTGGTGATCATCTTTGCAATGAGTTGACGACGACGGCCCGGGGCCGCCTCGCGCCCCCAGACCAAGGCGGCGCTAGTCGTCTCGGGCGTCAGAACCAACGTCTTCGAAAAGTGCCTTGATGGGCATCGCGTAGCGAGTGAGCGGTTTTGAAGCTCGCCTTCCCTGGGGTTCGTATGACGACTCGCGTTCTTTGGCCGCCGGGATTGTGCCCGCGATCGCGCACGGCGTCGCACCGGCCCCAAGACGGCTGGCCGCTGAGCCACTACCGATCGCGACCCAGGAACCGGCCAGAAGGCGCACCACGAATGGCGGATAAGCGATGAACCGCCCGAGGGGCTGACATCGCCGCGACCACTTCAAAGGCCCGGTCCTCGGAGGCGGTTCTTGTGGCGTTCCTGAAGAGCCGGAGGTACCGCAGGCGGGTACTGGTTCGAAAGGGCTCCAAAGCCATGCGGATCATGGCGGCATACGCGCTGGAGGGGAGTTCCGACCCGCTGGATCGGTTTCGAATACGCTACGAGCCGCCTCTTCCCAGTAGACCCCATACCGCGATTCCTGCACCCGTATCCTAATGCCCGTTCAGCACCACTCATCCTTCATGAAAGCCGTATGTGTGAGGTCCTGTCCGAGGGGCGCTCGGCGATGAGTTGGATCATGGTGACGGCAATGGCCGTGTTCGGCGCGTGGGTCGGTGCTGCGAAGTTGCTGAATATCCCCAAGCCGCATCATCTGTTGTTTGCGGTGGAGTGGGTGTGCCTTTCGGTCTTCGGGTTTGCATGGCTGGTTAAGGGGCAGCAGTTGTTTAAGGATGCGGAGGTCCGCGTTCCGAAGCCCGAGCCAGACCATGTGATAGAGATGGAACCGGTACGGTAATGTATGTACGGCGCAGTTTTACTTGGCGCTATCGCCTAAACCGATTGGCAATGCGAGGCCGAAAGGAAGGACAGAGACGAAAGGGACAATGCAAAGCCAGCGCCGATGCCTCTGAAATCCGTATGGCCGGATCGGCGAGGCAGACTCCCGCGAGCAAGTCGCGCCGATCCGACCAAATTGCGCTCTGATGATCTGTTCGCTGCAATCCCAAAGAACCTCGAAGGTGCGGTAGACCGGCGGATAACGAATCCGAATTCAAATCGTGACTGGTCGATGCAGTCTGTCTCAACTGTTCACATCCGCTGCCGCATATTCGAGGGCGATCGCTCTCAGTGTCGGGTCCTCCACCAGAGCTTCCTGGCACCGAGTCGTAAACAGCGTGACCAGGGCGTGATCGGACTCGAAGCGTTTCCGGGGCCGGAATTCGAGGTGCCGCTCCGCACCGACATAACGGGCAACGCCTAATGGAATAAAGCGGTGCTCGGTCTCGGTCAGCAGGTTGATATTGCGGGTGCGGCTGGTCGAGAGGATGAGGATTCCGGCGTCTTCCTCGCAGGTATTCAAAAACTTTTCTAGATCGAGCAGGTACGCGAAGATGATGGCACCTGCCTCCTGTGCGGACCGGATACCCTGCTCAACCTTGTTTGCGTCGAGGAATTCGACTGCGTCTTCGTATGTCATTTTGCCCTCAAAATTGTTAGGTCTACCCTATTGCACACTACAACGGCCTCGCGCAGGACGCGCTCCACGTAATCGGCCCGTTGAACTCGCGATAGGGATGGATAAGCATCACACGCAGGAGTGCGCCGTGGAAAGCACTTCGTTGTGGAAATCTCGATTCTGCTCGTAGCCTCGAACCCAGCATGCATGCGCTGATCGGTACGCGCGAAACGATCGAGCGACTGTTCGCAGACTGAGCATATTCTCGCGAATTCGCGGCCAGTAGTAAATCATCGCGAGCAATCCTCTCTCGTCCTGCTCGCCTCACAGACCTGATCCGCGATGCCCCGCCACTTTCTGATGCCGGTCCACGCCGCTGCCGCCGCGTCTACCATGTCATCGAGTGCGACCCTGGCTGGGCGCTGCTCAAGATGTGCTTCTATGTGGGAATGACAGTCCATTTTCGAATGGACACCGGAAGAAGTCTCCCGCGCTAAAGGAGATTGGCAAGGCTGCTAAGCAGGCTACCTTGCTCGGCGGTTGACCGAAATTAGCGACCTGAGATTGATTCGCTCGATGGGAGGCGGGTCCTCCCTCGTATATGAGAATAGATCATGACCTGCGTGCGCATGGACAAATGGCTCTGGGCAGCCAGATTCTTCAAGACTCGCTCGCTCGCCGCAAAAGCATGCGATCTCGGCAGGATTCAATCAAACGGCCAACCGGCCAAGGCGTCACGCGAGGTTCGCGTCGGTGACCTATTGCAGGTGAAAAATGAAGGCGGCGACTTCCAGGTGCAGGTTCTGCTCCTGAGTGAGGTGCGCGGCCCTGCGGCGGTTGCGCGGACGCTGTATCGCGAGACCGAGGCGAGTCGGGAATTGCGGCTTAAGTTGGCGGAAGAGCGTGAAGCGCTGAATTTCGAAGCGTCGCGGGAAGGCAGACCATCCAAGCGCGATCGTCGCGATCTTAACCGGCTCCGGGGCAGATCGTGAACACGGAACAGAAACGTGAGGCCGAGCCTGGTGGCGGATGACGGAATGACTCAGAAAGGAATCCGACCGCATAGACTTTTGTTCAGAATGAGTGCCTCCTCCCGACAGCCCCGGACCCCATCAGAAGAGATCGCCGGACTTGTGGAGCGGGTCACCTTCTTCAACGAGGAGAGCGGGTTCTCCGTTCTCCGCGTCAAAGTTCGGGGGCAGCGAGAACCGGTGACGGTCATCGGTTCGGTGCCGTCAGTGAGTGCCGGGGAGTGGTTGACCGCCGAGGGCTGGTGGGTTCGGGATAAGCAGCATGGACTCCAATTTAAAGCCAGGGTTTTGAAAGCCGTTCCACCAAACACAAGCGACGGTGTTGAGCGGTATTTGGCTGGTGGCTTCGTGAAAGGGATCGGCCCCGTTCTGACGAAGAAGCTCGTCGGACGCTTCGGGGCGGAAGTGTTAGGCGTGATCGGGAACCGTCCCTCCGAGTTAGAGACCGTCGATGGAATCGGCCCAAAGCGTCGAGAGCGGATTGCCCGTGCCTGGCAGGAAGGAATGCACATACGCGAAATCATGCTCTTCCTGCATAGCCATGGAGTCAGCACCGGGCGAGCGGTCCGAATCTACAAGACCTATGGCGAGCAGGCGATTGAGAAAGTACAGGAGAATCCATACACCCTGGCAAAGGATATTCACGGCATCGGCTTCGCAACGGCGGATCAGATTGCGCAGAGGGTGGGGATTCCCAGGGACTCGCAAAATCGGGCTAAGGCGGGAATCGACCATGTGCTGCTGGGCGCAACCACTGACGGGCATTGTGCCCTGCCACTGGAGAAGCTGAAACTGGCGGCAGTAAAACTGCTAGAGACGCCGGGGGAGACGATCGAGCAGGCCCTGTCGCAGATGCTGACCAGCGGCGCTCTCCTGTTGGAGGAGATCGATGGTGAGCCGCTCATCTTCCTGCCCCACCTGCGGAAAGCAGAGGAAGGTATCGCGGCGAAGGTCAGGCAGTTGGCCGCTGCGGAGTCAGTCTATCCCGGAATCGATTTCGAAAAAGCCGTCGCATGGTGTGAGCAGCGGACCGGAAAGACGCTCGCTCCGAGCCAGCGGGAAGCGTTGAAGACCGTACTGGCCAATCGTGTCGCCATCATCACAGGTGGCCCAGGTGTGGGCAAGACAACCTTGGTGAACTCGATCCTGATGATCCTGCGGGCCAAGGGAGTGAAGTATCTGCTGTGCGCTCCCACCGGACGGGCCGCGAAACGCCTCACGGAGACCACCGGCATGGAAGCGAAGACCATTCATCGCCTGCTGGAAGTCGATCCGGCCACAGGAAGGTTCTTGCGCAATGAGGACAAGCCGTTGGAATGCGACCTTCTCATCGTCGATGAGACCTCTATGGTGGACATACTGCTCATGTACGCCCTCCTCCGGGCTCTTCCGAAGACGTCTGCATTGATCATGGTCGGTGATGTCGATCAGCTTCCCTCGGTCGGGCCGGGGAATGCCCTGCGCGACCTGATCGAGAGTGGCGTCTCACCCGTCGTTCGACTAACCGAGGTGTTCCGGCAAGCGGCCAGCAGCAAGATCATTACAGGCGCACACCTCATCCGCCAAGGAGAGATGCCGGAACTTCGGACGGCGGAGTCTGGCTCCGATTTTTATTTCGTCGAACGGGATACGCCGGAGGAGATCGCCGCCACCCTGATCAGGCTGATTCAGAGTCGAATCCCGAATCACCTCAAGCTCGATCCTATTCGTGACATTCAGGTTTTGTGCCCGATGAACCGAGGATCGATCGGTGTGCGTGAATTGAACACGGCGCTCCAGTGCGCTCTGAACCCAGTTCGACCGGGTGAGCCCGCCGCTGAACGGTTTGGATGGCGTTTCCAGGTGCGTGACAAGGTCATACAGACGGAGAACGACTATAAGAAGGAGGTTTTCAACGGGGATATCGGCACCATCGAGAGGATCGATCCCATCGAACAGGAGCTCTCTATCCGGTTTGACGACAGGCAGGTGCAATACGAATTTGGCGAACTGGATGAAGTCTCTTTGGCCTACGCAGCGACCATTCACAAGTCACAGGGTTCGGAATTTCCGGTGGTGGTGATCCCGGTAGCGATGCAGCACTACATGCTCCTCCAACGTAACCTGATCTATACAGGAATCACCCGCGCCAAGCGGTTGCTCGTAATAGTCGGACAGAAAAAAGCTCTAGGCATCGCGGTACGGAACGAACAGTCACGCAAGCGCTATTCCGGACTCTTGAGCAGCCTGACCAACCTCACCCGTCAGAAAGCTACGAAGCGGGAGCAACGGGTGTCTTGATCTTAGCGTGGCTTGCCCTCCTGGCCGGGAACGGCTAGAGGCGATATGTTCAGCGAACCCGTCGCAAACGACCCGAAAGCCATAATCAGCATATTTGAATTCCGGCGGGATGCTAGAACGTGCCGAGCATCGTGAAATCTTGATGTGGTGCCGCCAAGAACCTCCGCGCGATGCTTTTCTCTTGCCTTGTGCCGGTCCCTGCGGATTCCGATCAGGTGAAATCGCATAGTAGTCGGCCCCGAACCAATCGCTGCACCACTCATGCACGTTCTCGCACATTTCGAATAAGCCGTAAGCATTCCGCTGTGATTGTCCGACCGGCTCAGGGCCGGTCTTCCAACGACTGTGGTAGGCGAGACGTGATATCGGTGGGTCATCGCCCCAAGGGAACAACCTGCTCTCGGCACCGCCTCGCGCGGCCCGCTCCCACTCGGCTTCTGTGGGGAGCCGATAGTGCGAGCCGGTCATTGCCGAAAGCCACGCGCAATATGCGGCGGCGTCGAACCACGAAACGGCCACCACAGGTTGCTGAAGATGAGAGAAGTTGGGATCACCCCAGTATGGGGGCGGCATGCTCCCGGTGGCGTCCAGAAACCGCGCATACTCTTCGACGGTGACTTGGGTTGCCGCCATGGCAAAGGAATCTAGCCAGACGCGATGAATGGGGCCTTCCACAGACTGACCGGCGTCGGACCCCATGGAGAACCAGCCAGCGGCGATGTGAATTCGCAAAGGCTCGGTGATCGGCACGCGATAGGCGACTAGAGTCATGGTGGACCCAAATGGACATCTGTCCATACGATGTTAGCTTGCGGCTCAGAAGTGCAGCGGATGAATTTTGATTGGACCCAGGGCGGACTTGCTGAAGGCCTACGGCGCTATCGTGCGGGGCAATTCTTTGCAGCACATGAGGCATGGGAAGGGGTGTGGCTGGAGTGTCAGGAGCCGGAGAAGATGTTCTTGCAAGGGTTGATCCAGGTGACCGCCGCGTTCCATCACCTCCAACGTAATAATCCCCGGGGAACCGCGCTGTTATTGCAGGCTGCCCTGGGGCGGCTTGAACGTTATCCCACACGCTTCGGAGGTATCTCCGTCGCCTTGCTCTGCAATGACATTCGTGAATGGCTACAGGCGCTTGAAACGGGAGTACCAGCACCCCAACTCAGTTCCGTCCGAATCTGTCCTGAACTGTCGAGCTAAGAGAGCATTCAAGAAACCTCTTGGCCGTTAAGCCGACGGCCCAACGAGAGGCGGTCGGGGTTCGTTGGGGGCGCTCAACAGGGAAGATGACCGCAGGGCACATCGTGCGAGATATCTCGCGATTGAGGTCGCGGAGTGTAACCAGCGAACACTCTCAACCCTCGCGGCAGGCGTGGCTAGTAGTGAATCGTGGCGAGCAGCCCTCTTTCGTCCTGCTCCGGGTCACACACCTGACCCGCGATGCCCTTCCACCGCCTGATCGCTGTCCAGGCCGCTGCCGCCGCGTCCAAGAGGTCATCGGCTCCGACTCTGGCCGGGCGCTGTGCGACGTGTGCATCTATGCTCGGAAAGACCCGGCGCAGGAGTGCCAGCCGTTCCAGCCGACCGTTTCTGCTCTTTTTCCCATACCGCATAGGCCGACTGCCGTTCATGGCCCAGAAGCAAACTTCCGGATGGGACCTCGAAGGCCCAGTCCTGGCAAGCCGTTGTCATGGCGTCATCGACCTGCTTGATCTTTGGCGCGATTCCCCAGGTTTGTCGGCTGAGCTTGCGGCCAGTGCGGAGTTCATTGGCGTCACAGGCGTCACCGTAGCTCGCGACCTGAATGGCAGCCCGGCATGGACTCGGAAACACACTGCTCCCACGCGGCTGACCAAGCAACTTTCGTGCAGCCGTGTCGCAGGCTCTCGTTCCATCAAGCAATCCGATCGGAATATCAATGGCTAGAAGAGCAGGTGGAATCGGATACATCGGTACCGGATACAGACCGCGAGGCGATTATCCGGGCGCGACGGGGTCAGGGGCTCTTCAAACAGCGAGTCATTCGCCTTGAGAGTCGCTGCCGGGTTACGGGTGTGAACAACTTGACCCATCTCCTAGCAAGTCACTCTAAACCGTGGCGCGATTCCTCCAATGAGGAACGTCTGAACGGCGAGAACGGGCTGCTATTAACGCCGAGCATCGACCATCTTTTTGACCGTGGATTCATTGGATTCGAGAACTCTGGAGAATTGATCATCTCGCCGGTAGCTCACCGACCATCCCTCCAGAAGATGGGGATCGAGACGGACCGACTGGTTAACGTCGGATCTTTTACGGACGGTCAGAAGCACTTCCTTGAGTTTCACCGGAATTCGGTGCTCCTGCGAGCTATGCGATGAGCACCTGCCCATTCTGCTTGATTGAACCTGCGAGGGTGGTGGCAAGTTCTGAAACCGCAATTGCGATCCGAGATGCCTATCCGATCACGGAAGGTCACACTCTTGTTCTCCCGCGCATACACGTGAAAAGCATCTTCGAGCTTAGCGCCTTGGAACAAGGAGGACTATGGGCGCTTGTCGCAGAGGTGCGGCAATCGCTTCTGCGGGAGATGTCTGTCGAAGACTTCAACATAGGAGTTAACGACGGGCCAGCCGCCGGGCAGACAGTTGAGCATGCGCACGTACACCTGATTCCCAGGCGCAAAGGGGATGTCCCGGATCCCCGAGGCGGAGTTCGTCACATTATCCCCCTTAAGGCCCGGTATTGGGAGAAGGGATAGCGTGGCCCCATCCGCTGAAGAGCAAGTCCAATTCCTTCTCAGAGTGCAACGCCTTCTGGCCGAGGGCCTCTTCACCGCGACCTATAAATACGCACTCCTTTCGGCCCTAGCCGATCTGTCTGTCGAACTCGGGGACGATTCCGGCGGTGCGCTTGAAGTCAATACGGACCAAATCGCCGAGAAATTCATTGACTACTATTGGCGACAAACTTTGCCCTTTTTGGGAAAAGAGACTCTGCGGCAGAACACCGGGAAGCCGCCGGTCGTAATCACGCTGCTTCTTCAGACTCGCGCAGAGTACGGCGACTCCATTGCTGCCGCCACGCGCGACGGCGTTGGCTGGAGCAAGTTGGTTCGAGGCATTGCAGACAACGTTCGAGCTATGCCGTTGCGCAGTTTCATCGACCAGAGTAGTCGCTCCGAAGTGAAGCCGTCGGCAGTCGCGAAGTTGATCCGTTTGCCTGCCCGTCTCGTCCTCTCTTGAATCCGAAAATCATACTTCCTTCTGTGCGAGTCCAGGGGTGCAGCTCACTAGTACTTTCGTAACTCGCGTCAAAGATTGCAATATGCAAATGTAAGTTAACGTCCTCGCAAATTCTGGCGCTTCTTTGATCCAGTTTAGAAAGATCCGTGCTCAATGTTCTTGACCGTGCAGTCCCGATTCAGAATTTGCCCCGAATTCACAAAGATTGAAAATCTTCTAAGCCTGTCCTTAATTATCTGGCCTCACCTCTGCACCTTAGCTCCTGTTCTCGCTGTGGAGGGGCACATGAACCCCGGGCTTTATTTTCAGATGCCTCTCTAATGCCCGATGCCGACCCTCTTTTTTCCCAAAGGGATATTTTCGGTTCCGATCATCATTCCTCGGACACCAATCACACATCGTTAGTCTTTTTTTTGGACCTTCAAATGAGCGCACATCCAATTGAGGAATCTCATCGTCTTGACCTGAACGAAGTTGGTCATCTGTCTGCCGTTGTGGAACAACCCAATGTTGTGCGCGATCAGCGTGACCGTAGTGCTACCAGTCCGACCCGGGATTGGATAGAGTCGAGCAATGCTCACGAGCTGTCCAGTCGCTGGGTGAAATCAGGTGTGCGACGATGCCTCGACATAGTAATTGCGGCAGTCGCTCTACTCGCCCTGCTCCCCATGATGTGGCTGATAGCGGTTTTTGTCCGCACGAGTTCCCCCGGGCCGGTTGTTTTCCGGCAACGCCGCTCCGGACGCCACCGGAAAGCATTTACACTTTATAAATTTCGCTCAATGCGTGTGGAAGATCTTTCGGGGTCAGCGATTACAGTCAGCGGCGATCCTCGAATTACCACTGTGGGCGCATTCCTGCGCCGTTATAAGCTCGACGAGCTACCACAGTTCTGGAACATACTAATCGGCGACATGAGTCTGGTCGGGCCCCGACCAAAGTTGCCACATCATGAAGGGCTCGATCTGCCGTATCGCCCCGGTATTACCGGTATGGCCACCCTTGCCTTTCGTAATGAAGAGCAAATCCTTTCTGTTATCCCTCACCATCAACTCGATGAGTTTTATAACGGTTGCATTAAGCCCCATAAGGCGCGGCTCGATCTGGAATACATGAGAGCCGCCACGTTTTGGACCGATCTAACGCTTCTTTGGCTCACGATAGTCTCTTGTTTTTCCTCTCCGACAATCTGCCGGTCGAAAAAGGGGAGTCTCGTTAGCGTCTACTCGTTGGCAAGTGAGGGTGCGGGAACTTGCGGAAGATGTTCCCATGGAGAAGATCGTCCCTTGATGCGAACGGGCTCGAAGGCATCATTGTGAAGCGGAATGCGTTAACGTATCTCGAAGGCAAGGAATCTCTCGACGTCGGGAAAGTACAGACTGTATGCGATCGATGAGCGCTCGTAATCGGTGGCTATTTTTAGCGCGAGACCCCTACTTTGAATCCCTCATCCGGCGGCCAGTGAGAAGGATATCTGCCGCTCCGGGAGATCATTGAGATCAACTAACGCACGATGTACAGCGGTTAGAAATACAGGGGATCAATGTTCCGTTACCAATGTCCCGTTACTTCGGTTCCTAGCTCCCCGCCCCCGTCTTATGTCATCGTGGGTGGCGCACCGATTAATCGTCAACCGATGTGTCCACATTCACCCCAAAGTCAGTGGAGCGAAATGAAACTGAAACATCGTTGGCTTTTGTCTGCTTTGGTCCTCGTCTTAATTGTCTTCCCAGCTACAGTCCGTGCCGACTGCCAAGGCCCGGTGGACCCTACTCCGGTAGGAGTCCCTCCTACCGGATTTTCCTGTTGGCAGATCATTATTCAAGCTGTGATCTCGTTTCTAGGTTGGTAAAAATGAATCGCACGCGGCAGCGATCTGCTATTGTTCTCCTGCTCTCCTTCGTAGCTCTTGTCGGTTCGGCGGCGGCGAAATGCCTAGGTCCGGTTGACCCTGCACCCCTTCCGCCAAAGGGTGGTCCTCTCAACCATTTGTCAGTGACGATCGTCGTCACGATTCTCGAAGTGCTGGAACACTTATGCATCTGACTCATTGGGACTATCTGCTTTGGGTAAGCGGAGGCGTGGGGTATCTTGCCCTCGCGGCAGTTCTGGTCATTAAGAGGCGCTACCAGGCATTTCCCTGGTTTTCGTCGCTGCTGGCTGCCGAGATCCTGGAATCGGTGACTCTTACCACGGCCTGTTCCCCCCACCACCCGCTCCGGTACTTCTATACCTATTGGGCCGGTGAGATACTCAACGCGGTGCTTGTGGCCGCAGTTATCTTCGAAGTCGCCCGCAAGTTTTCCAGAGAAGCAGGCTTAAGCGAACCCTCGCTGCTGCGGGACCTCCGTATCATCACCTGGACCCTTCCCACTCTGACATCGATCGCGGTCGTGTTTTTTCGATTCCTGCCTGATCTGCATCATGAGCTTGCCAACCTGGCGTTCAAGATCGACACCGTCTGCGCCATCATGATGCTCGGGTTGCTGGGGACTGTGTCCTTGTCGATGTATTTTTACGGTTTCCGCTTCATGGTCCATGCGGCGGCTGTCGGATACGGGCTGTTGTTTTACGCCATAGGCCGTGTATTGGTGTTTGCAGCGGCACTCAATACAGCGGATGCGGATCTTTGGCTTGAGTTCGAGCGCTGGCTGAAGCCTTTATACATCCTCATACTCTTTATCTGGTGTGTCATTTTCTGGTTTGAAGAGCCGAAACAAAGGTTCTCCGGCGAAATCGAGAGGATTCTTTCGCTTAATAAAATGACACCGCCTGCGAATCAGCCGGTTCAGCCGTGTTCGCGAGCTTGACACCGGCTACCTGCATTGCAGCCGCCCTGAGATTCGTTCTCAGGCGCTCACGATGTCCCTCGTTGCTCCGCCCCAGGTCCTAGGTAAGCTGGTGAGCTTGGGGCTGTCAGAAGAGCACCGTGCGTAGAAATCCCTGATCTCACAGGGTACTTGTTGGAACGACAGCAAAGACCGTTTGGTCCAGGGCGGTGACAAGAGCCCTGGCACGCATTCGTGCGTCTCGGAAAAGCCCAGTTCGGCACAATTCGGTGGCCAACTCATTACTTTAGATTGGCTTAGCCTTAGATATCTGTTGATCCCATTTGATTCCCTAACATACTCTGCTCGCAACTTGCTGCACATTTCATAATCGTTATTCCTTTGTCTGCAAAAGGTCGCGATTACTTTGAGGTTTCTGCCTTGCCCAGAGACGTAGAAGAGGAAGATTTTTGTCGCCCAAAAGTCGCCTTCAAGCAGTCTAGGAAGGTTGAAACAAGAGAATATGAACCAAGCACTGGGAGAGATCTGCACACAGATCCGGAACTGAGCGACGATATTCCGTCTCTTCGAACGGTGCCGATCTTGGTGAGGCCCGATACTGGCCCGTCAGATGAACTTGCACCCCTGTTGTGGTGCAATGAAGTGCTTTGCACCTGGCTCGCAAATAAGATAGGGATCGCTGTCGAGAGCATCGCCCAATACCGCGATGCTCAAGTTGAGCATCCCCGGATGGCAACTGGTCTCCTTTTTGACGGAAGGCGAGATTACACGCAAATTGTGCGCGGCGTGACCCGTGGGACGCTTTACGCCCAGGACCGGAGCAGAACGTACGAGATCCTTCCGCGCCAGTGGCACAACAGAATAGCGAACCGGAATGATTGCCTAGGCATGCTGGTGTTTGATCTCTGGATGGGTAGTACTCGAAAAAGGCACACGATCTACTGGAGAAACGAGAAAATCTTTCGAGCTATCTTTCTTTCACATGGAAAGTTTTTCTACAGTGACTCAGAGGCTTTAGCCTACCACCCATGCGGGCATGGGATTGAGCATGTCCTCCAATGCGATCCATTGATCTACCAAGATTACACCATGGAACGGGTACAAGAGTGGGTCGATAAAATTGAGGCTTTCACAGATGATGAAATAGAGGAAGCACTCAATTTTGTAGGAGCCTCATGGAAACCGGCCGACTACGACAACACAGTTAAACGCTTTCTGAACACGAGACGAGAAACCGCCCGCGTCAACATCGACCTCATTTGCTCTGGGATCGATCGCCTACTTCTCGCTCTTAAAGTAAAATGAAGGATTTGGGTGCTATCGTTAAAAACGCTTGAAACCGTAATTTTGTTTTGCAATGATTTATTTCGTGGACGTAAAAGATTGCCAAAACGTTGTCTTAGAGTACATCTCGTGCCCTGGCGCGGCTGAGGGTATTCCTATCCTGGTTGTCTCTCTCGATCGTACACAGGGACGACTTCGAATCTTTGCGCCTCAGCCATGGCCTGAGTTTGTGGTAAGCGACGATCGAGAGTACCTGGATGATCTCATTGACGACTGGAACAGTCGTCCACCTGAACAGCTTTCACTACTAATGGAGCAATTGAGCGAACTTTCACTGGGTGTTGCGTACGATTGACTCGGCTACGCACAACTCGGACGAAGTCCAGAAAATCGTTCGCGGGTTTCTCGCTTAATCGGCGCACAATTCTGGTGGCGAAATCCATTGTTTCAAGCACCAGAATTCACGCGAGTAACGCCTACACTGGCGGCCAGTATGTCTAGCCGCCACCCATGACCAATTCACAAATTTGGGTTGAATGCTGCGTGACCACCTCTTGAGGGAGTCTGGTCGCAGTGCTTATAAAGCTCTCATTTTCAGCGCAGCAAGTTGGCTTCCCATCTGCATTACGGCTCGTTGTCCGTTACGCGGATAAGGAGCAGATTATGCAAGGCCGACACCTTCTCTTTCCTTGGCTTTTCATCTCCATGTCAGGCCTCATCGCGGCTCAAACCCCAAAGCCGATGCTCGCATCCGATGTCCGGCTAAGTGACAACACTGGGACAGCATCATCCACGACAGTTGCGACGAAACCGTCCGGGAGCAAGCCTAGTACTCCAGCGGTGGTGCGCAGCACCGTACAGGTGAATGCGAATGATCTCAAAGATGCTAGGGAGACGCATAAGCCTAGACGCGCCACGGCAGAAGAAGTTCAATCTTCAGCGGGAACATATGGTGACTTTTCTCGCTATGTGCAGCTATTTCCGGGAGTCGTGTTTAACAACGACGAAAGCGATGATGTGCTGGTACGAGGAGGCAACCCCATCGAAAATCTCTTTCTTTTTGATGGCATTGAGATTCCAAACATCAACCACATCGCGACCGGGGCGACAACAGGCGGTTTGGTTTCGATGATCGATACCGCCGCGATTGACAGTATCGATTTCCAGAGCGGGGGATACGACGCGAGCTACAGCGAGCGCCTCTCGTCCGTCATATCTATTCATCCGCGCGAACTGCGGAATAATCAGCCTTATACGGAAGCAGATGCAGGGTTCATTGGCGCAGGGATTATTACGGAGACTCCATTCCGGAGCAACGGGGCACTGCTCTTTTCAGCCCATCGCAGCCTGCTAAATCTCTTCACAAACAACATCGGATTGAATGGTGTTCCCATATACACGAATGCGTTGACACACGCGCAATGGGAGCCTAGTAGTTCAGATTTTGTTTCGGTTGACAGTCTTGCCGGGATTGATTCCATCAACATCACACCCCAGAGTCTCGATGACGCGGAAACCAACACGATCAACACTCAGTACAACGGGTGGCGAATGACCAACGGCGTGAGATGGCGGCACATTTACTCTCCTCATAGGTTCGGTACACTCACTTTTAGCGACTCTGAACAAGAGCAAGCTATTCGCCAGGAAGACCAGCTATTTAACGACGCGGTGCCGCCCGGGTATACCGCAAGAAACCTTCCGCAGACACCTGTATATTCGGAATTGACCCATGACGGTATGAGCAACGGACGGTATGACGGTTATCAGTCGGTGGGGCCGAAATTCACTGTATTGTTCGGGGCTTCTACTCATCTCATGCGAATTGCTTACAATGTCGCACAACCAGAAGGTGAGCAATCTCCCCTCAGCAGCGACCCGGCACGATCAGATGCAACGTCCTTCGCCCCACACTTCTGGACTGGAGATTCGGGGTACTACACTCAGTTCACTTCCGTACTCGGACGCTGGACGCTGAGCGCGGGAGGCCGGGCACAGACATTTGCCTTTGGTGGAAATTTCACTGCCACTCCCCGCGTCAGCGTCTCATACGCGCTGTCTGCACACACGGGCCTGTATGCAAGTATGGGTAAGTACGCCCAAATGCCTCCCTTTCTGGATTTAACGTCTTATCCTCAGAATCATTTGCTTAAGCCAATATCAGTGCGTCAATTCATAGCCGGGATCGACTTATTTGGCTGGAATCACGGAAACGTCACGGTTGAAGCGTACCAAAAGAATTACTCGGATTATCCCGTATCTACAGAATATCCATCGCTCTCGTTGGCGAATATGGTTGATACGTTGGGTCAGGAGTTCATTTGGATTCCCATGGCCAGCAATGGAAGCGGCCTCACGAGAGGCGTTGAACTCTCCGGAAAGACGCACTTCGGAGACAAATTTTTCCTGCTCGCGAACATTTCGTATGCGCGGTCCCTCTTTTCGGGACTCGATAAGGTGATGCGAGTCGGCAATTTCGATTATCCGATTGTAGTTAATGCATCAGGAAGATATTTGCCCACAAAGCGCGACGAATTCTCGTTTCGCTACGAAGCGACTTCGGGTCGGCCATACACGCCGTTCCTGCTGGCCGAATCAGCCGCACAGAACCGTCCGATATATGATCTGACTCGGGTGAATGCGGAACGAGGACCCGTCTATAGTCGGTTGGATTTTCGCGCAAGCCATACGTTCACATTCGGTTCCCGACACCTCGCGGCTTACGGCGGCCTTGAGAATGCATTCGACCGGCAGAACTTTCTCGGCATCGTTTGGCTGCCGCGCTACGGACTGGCCGGAGTGTGCAGGAGAAACCCAAGTAGTTGCGTCTCATACCAAGACCAAATGGGATTATTTCCCAATTTCGGCGCAAGCTACATCTTTTGAAACGGAGGCAAGAACGCAGCTAAGATCACGTTCTGGACGAGGTCTCTTTGGCGGACCCGGATATTTCCCTTCAAGGAGAAATATCGAATGTCTGCCAGTTTCAGCCTCTATATCCGAATCCGCACCGCCGAGGGCCACCGCTATAAAAAGCCCGTCTACGCGAGCAACCACCGTTTGAAGCCGCTCCACGCGGTCGTCGATGGCAAACCGGAAGGCCACCCCGAGGGCACTTACCTGCGTATGTCCGCGACGGCAAGCGCCACTGGGAGCCGGTCGGAGCCGAGCCCGCACAGGCGCTCGCCGCCCTCTCCAAGCGCCAGAAGTCCCGGCCGCGATCGCAGCCGGAGCGAACGTCGTTGAACTGGAGCGCGGGAATGCGACGATGGACCAGCATTCCCGGTGCCCTCGTCCCTCGTCGGCATCGGCGGTCAGGTCTCGCGGTGGGACGCGGACCGCCGGTGACGACAAAGCGCCCTTTCATCTTCACTCCTTTCTCAGCCATCAATGAAGCCCCCGTTCCAGCGGGGCTTCATTGTGTTTCGGGCAAGTCGGGTCCTGAACGCGGCTGTGAATACCGGGTGAACCTCAACGCCGTTTTTCTGCACTCTCCCGGCTGGCACGCAACGAGCGCATCGCAGGGGATTGGGTCTATAAATGGCTGAGAAAAACGGGGGCAGGTCAAGCGCTCCTTCAGTCGCCATGGCACTGAGAGCAACAGCTAGGCATAACCCTCTGTAGCATTTGCCGTTCTCGCTTATGTTGCGCCGCAAGTTTACGATATGTCTCGCTTCACTTTAGCTAAGCTGCTATCATGAGAGGCCCGTTACCTTCTCTACCGAGAAGGGGGCCATTGGAATCACTGGGTAGGATGACCATTACGTTGAAATAACGTGGCTTGGAGAGGAAACGTTCAAGGCCACATTTGCAAGTGGCAGTGAAGAGATCAAAGAAAAGGCACCCGCCGCATTTGACAAATATCTTCAACTCGGACCCTAGCATTCATCGGCAGGTAAGAGGCAAATAGTGGACGAGGACGAATTCAGTTTCGATCATCCGACGATTACCGAAATCCCTAATGATTTCCCGAGACCAAGGATTAACCCTTGGGAATTTCTCATCCTGTGGACTGCCCTGATATCTTTTCTCACTGCGCGGTTTGGTCATTTCAGCGCACCTATGGAGTTGCACTGGGCGTACGCAAAAGAATTTGCGGCCAACGGGCGTATAAGTGAAACGTTTGTTCCTGGAATATACCCGGCACTCCTGGGGATTGGATTGAATCACTTTAGCATCTATTGGGTTCGTCTCGTGCATACGGTCTTCTACTTATTTTGCGTCTTATCGGCATATGCGATTTCGCGTCTCTTGCGACTGAGGAGATCACAGGCCCTGGGCGTGGCTGTATTCACTTCGCTATGCCCAGATTTGGTAGAAAGTATCAATAAGGTTTGGGACGTAAGCGCCACATGCGCTGTAACGATGGTATTGGTGGTGCTTATCCTAATGGTGTTGCAATCTAAATCATCTCCGTGGATTCTTCCCATGATCGGTGTTTGTTTGGGCTTCGGGATGTCGCTTCGACCTAACTTTCCGACTCTTCTCATACCCATTGCCGTTGCAGTGTGGTTTGGAACCGACAAGCGGGTACTGAAGTTTGGAACAAGCCTGCTTGAAATTATTGCGTTATCTGGAGTGGTGTTCGTCTGCCTTGCCGTTTTTGCGCACGGTAGGCCTTATCTACCTAGCAATGGGCCTTACAACTTTTTCGCTGGAGCAAATCAGTACACTGAGCAATCTCTGCTGAATTACGAAAATGCGGAACCATCTATAATTCCAGCACTCCAACAAGGCATCGGCCTAGAAGCCGTTCATCTTGACCTCACTGACCAACAGACCGCTAAAATCTTTACGAAGCTTGGCCTTAGATTCGTCAAGGAACATCCACTTCGCTGGGGGCTGCGCTACTCGATTCTCAAGCTGTTCGCGATGTTCCGACCTAATACCAAAGTTCATGGTTTGTTCTCGATCGCGGGACTATTACGGCTACTCACTACCCTTGGACTTCCTGTGTGGATGACTGTGTTCGCGTTGCGGTGGAAGCAGAAAACTGTGGAACTACAGGACTGGATGATACCAATCGCGGCTGTAGCTTATGTATTGCCCTTCATTCTAACCAACGGGGACCCGCGTTTTGGAGTCCCTCTGCTGCTATTGCTGTGGATTCACGCGCTGGCATTACTTGATCATTGGCAAGAGCAGGTAGCCTGATCATCCAATACAATTAACGGCAACCGGTAAGGTGATCTGGTGATCCCGGGCCAAGGAGTACACAGGAGTGCGTGACGACAACAGAGGTTTCTGATAAGCAGAGCATCGCGGTGAGCTGCATCCCTCCGATTAGTCCACAGGCGGCGAGAGTTCTCCCATAATGGAGGCCAGCAGTTTGGCGGGCGAGGAGAACGGATGAAGAAGAGTCGGTACACAGAAGAGCAGATTGTGGGTGTGCTGAAGGAGTCCGAAGCGGGGCTTGATACGGCGGAGTTGTGCCGCAAGCATGGCATCAGCCAGCAGACGTTGTATCGCTGGAAGGCGAAGTACGGCGGCCTGGAAGTGAGCGAAGCACAGCGGCTGCGGCAGTTGGAGGAAGAGAACCGCAAGCTGAAGCAGCTGGTGGCCGAGCGGGCGCTGGACATGGTGGGCTTCAAGGCGGTGCTCTCAAAAAATGGTAGGCCCACCGGCAGAGCGGGAGGCCGTGAAGGCATTTCGGGAAGCGACGAAGTGATCGGAACGGCATGCCTGTGGGCAGATGGAAATCCTTCGTGCAATGGTCCGTTACCAGCCGCGAGGCAGGCGATATGCGAAGGCCAACGAGCGGCTGCGCGTGCGCTTGCGGGAGCTGGCCGAAGAACGGCGGCGCTGGGGTTATCGGCGGCTGCACATTCTGCTCCAGCGGGAAGGCTGGCAGGTGAACAGTAAGCGCGTATACCGGATCTACGTAGAGGAGAAGCTGGTGGTGCGCCGACGCCGGGGATGCGCGGACTCCATCATGGCCGGGAGCTTTGCTCCACGAACAGGCCGGATACATTTAAGCAGACCAATTCACCCACAATAGAGATTTGGCTTGCAATCCGGCGGCGGACCATACAATTCGCACAGCCACGGCGGCGGCGAGCTTATTTCGCTGCTAAACTCAACCCCGAGTACTCTCACTTACCCGGACTAAACCGAGGGGGAAGCTCAAATCCTCGAAAGAAGAATCAGCTATGGTGACGTGCCGAAGATGCAACCAAACTCTAGAACGGCGGCACCGTCACGGATTCCTTGAACGGTACGTTCTCAATCTATTCGGTGTGTACCCGTGGCATTGCGGCAATTGCTACATCACCTACTATAGGCGAACACGAGCTAAAGGTGGGCCGACACCCTCGAACATAGGGTAATGGAACCATGCGGATAGAGCGAAGAGACATCTGGGCAATTGTGATCGCGATCATTGTGTTCGGCCTCATCACAGTCTACCTTCAATCGCTCATCAAGGGCTAGGGCGCTCAATGCGTAACTCCTTGAAAACGGCACTCTTCACGTTTGAACACTGCGGGCATCTAACCGAGCGCCAGTGTGGGGCCTGCTATTCTGCGACGGTCGCCACCCTGACTGCGCTCACGATGAAAGCGAAACCGCAAGGTTACGCGAACCTGCACGGACGAGTTGCAAGCTTGCTCAGTGTCTGGCACAGGAGGTACGGGCACGCGAACCACAAGAGGGTGACGCTGTGACGTCCCAAGTCTGCACACATCAGTTTTGCGTAACCTGTGCCAAGCCTGGCCAAGCTTGTGTTGAAGGGCCTCGCCTCGGGAAACCTCTAAGCAGTGCGGTCAACAATGCCTGCGAGCATGGGCCGAATGACCGGCGAGCATGCCTTCTAATGACTTCCTGAGCGCTCGGAAGCATGACGGCAGCGTGCCTCTGCCGAACCTTATCAATGAATACGCGCGGAAATGCCTGCGGATCCGAGCCGAGCAGCGCCGGAGTTCCGCAAAGGTAATGGGGTTCTGCCCTGGATCTTGTTTATACCTTTCCCCCCGCGACCAGTCGCTTTGTCGCTTTCGACTTGAAAGCATATTGGAACGACCTTCAAGCCTAAAAATGAATGACCTTGCGAACCGGCCCGGCGGCTAGGACTTTCGCCACACATCCAGATCGTCTCAGGAACGTGCAGAGGCGAGGACCCGTGTATTTACCGGAATGGGCGAGTCTGAATCCAGGTCCTGGCGCGAGATGCCCGTACAAATGCAAATCAGGTGCTTCACCAGAACCTGCTTCGTAGTTTGCGGCGCAAGCCACAGATCATGCTGGGAGAAGACTCCTGGTATGGGATGGGCCTGATCGTAGACAAGAAGTATGGTGTGCCGGTTGTGAGTCACGGCGGCAGCATGGCGGGCTACAAGAGCGACTTCTGGTTCTTGCCCGATTACGGAGTAGGCGCAGTACTGCTTACGAACGCGGATACCGGCGGATTCATGAACGGGCCATTTGGCCGCCGTTTGCTGGAGGTGCTGTTCGACGGCAAGCCCGAGGCCGCTGGCGACCTGGCTTCAGCGGCAAGCGCATTTAAGGCTGAACTTGCCAAGGAACGGAAACGGCTGTTGGTGCCAGCGGATCCGGCTGTGGCGGACCGCCTGGCCCCACACTACACAAGCAAGGAACTCGGCCAATTGGATGTTGTTCGCGCAAGCGGTGGGACTAGCTTTGACTTTGGTGAATAGAGCAGTGCAGTGGCATCGCGCATGAACGACGACGGCACGATCTCAATGATTACGATCGATCCCACGAACAGTGGCTTTGAGTTCGTCGTGGGAGAGAAGGCTGGCAAGCGGACGTTGACGTTGCGGGACGCGCAGCACGAGTACATCTTCAACGAAACGGATTAGGTATCCACTTGAGTGCTGGGAGGCGAAATTAGGTTGCCACGTGCACGCCATACCCATTCGCCCGCCTGATCTGAAGAGGAGATTCGCACTGTAAACTTGTCGGGCGTGACGCCTTCGACAACCGGTTCCGCCGATGCGCGTCCGTCTCTGCGTGCAACTGTGATATGTGGCGGCATTGCAAAAGGCGGCAGCAGGACAGTGGTCCGCCAAGTCAAGGTGTCCACCTTGAGCGTTCCTTCAACCACATTTGTGCCCGACGGGCCATCCATGCGTCGGGCAGAACCGCTCGCCTTTCTCGTGGATTCGAGTATCCGTTGAAGCATCTCATCCACGCTAATCGGAAGCTCCTTGACACCCGGCTTCTCCCAAAGGTCACTATCCGCCCAGCCATTCCCCTTCACGTAGCACAGACCTGACAACTCCGCATCGTACGGCGCAATAGCCATTCCGGCCTTACTCCACAATTCCGAAAGAATGCGCTCGGTGTCATCGTCCCGCTCTTCGCCTGCCGCGCGTCGAACCAGATAGGCTCGTGTCTCCAGCAAGGCGTCCTGTACCGCTGCTAGTGCCTCGTATTCAACAAGTTTGCCCGCCTGCAAGCGCTCCTTTAAGACCCGCAGGGCTGACGCAGCATGATCCGATTCGGGCTTGACCGGAGGCCGAGTCGCCGGACTACTATCGATGATCTCGCGCACGAAGCGAACGAGTAGCCGGTGCTGAAATGCTTCTCTGCTCTCTGGCTTTGAAATGCTAAGGTGGTCTGATCCGGCTATCTTGATTGGTAGGGGGAAGTATCGATGAGCGGAATGGGGCGTAACGACCTGCTCCTTCAAACCGACAAGTGATCTCAACCAGCCGATCAGTGTGCGTTTCGAAATCGGCTCGTCTTCCTGTAACTCCTTCCCGCGAATGGATAGTCCACTCGTTTCTTTCAGGTTCCAGAAGTCCTTGTCGAGATCATTCAGCCAGACGTTCTCCTGGGACATGCGGAGCGCCTGGGCTTGCGTGCTGCGCAGCATCCGAGCGAGCATTTGAATCCGGTTCGCATCGGCAGAACCGAGTGATGGCGAGGCGACCAAGAACAGACCCATCTGAGTGGCCCACGTGGGAAATCTATTCTGGTTCGCAATGATGAAGCGCCGGGTGACGATCCCTCCCAAACTGTGGCAGACGAATACCAGGCGGGGTCGATTCCACAATCCTTCTAGTTCGAAGTATTCCCGAAGGTAGTCAGCGGCGTCACTCGGGCCGTAGGTCCTCGCAAGCGCATCCGCCCGATAACAGAACACGCCAATTCGAACATCTAAAATATCTTGCCCCAGCATGTTCGGCCAGTTCGCACCGTTCTGATGCGTCCATGCGTTTACGCCATCCGACAGGATACCGTGCACGAACAGCACTGTAGCCCGACTGCCAGTCGGATCCTTGACCCATTGAATACCGAAGTTCGCGGTAGCGCTCATGGTCCACTCCGGGTCAGGTAAGGAATGCCCGACCAGGTTGCTCGAAGGAACGTCGTCGTCGAGCAAAGGCATTATATGCCTGGTGCAGCAGAACCAGCGGCGAGAAACGTTTGGGAAATAATCAGGTCGATTCTGACTTTGTGAGTGCGCCACTGCAAATTGCGCCTAACAGGAAGACTTGATTTTGTGTTGACTGAAGAAGAACACGACACCGCAATCGGTGAAGGGGTCGCGCTTCGGCAAGGGTACCGGAGTTTGCCCTTCGAGTTTTGAAACCAGGGATATCAGTGGTCCAAAGCTTTACCCTTGGGACCGGGCGTTTTCGAATTGAAAGCGTTTTGGAAATAAACGACTTTCAAGCCACACAATGAATGGCCTTTCGGACCGACCCCGGTTCGAACGAAATTTTCAGAAAATCCGTCGCGAAAGTGCACCTTTTTCGCCCCCTACTGCCGAGATACTAGTATGGCGAAAAACAGGTCTGATTCCTCCAGCCTTACGCTGGTCCTTCTCAGCGACACGCACGAGCTACACCGTGAAGTCGATGTCCCTGATGGCGACATCCTGATCCACGCTGGGGATTTCACCATGTTCAGCGGCAGTCTGCGTGCGATCGACTTCAATGCCTGGTTAGGAGAACTGCCCCACCAGCCTATCGTCTGCCCGGGCAATCATGAGTTTTTCCTCGAACGAGATCCATCGAGACGTTTGTTGCTCAATAACGCCACCGTCCTCATCAACGAAAGCGTCGAGGTCAGTGGACTGAAAATCTGGGCATCGCCAACTACCCCGCTGGCCAATGCGGCATTCGGCATTAGTTCAGCCGAAGAGCGCAGGCGGATGTACGCGCAGATTCCGGACGATACTGATGTCCTGGTGACCCACAGCCCGCCCTACGGAATCCTCGATACTGCGCCCGGGTCAGGCCTCCATTCCGGCTGCCGGGAATTGTTCGATGCTGTGATGCGTGTTAAGCCAAGGCTGCACGTGTTTGGACATGTACACGGCGCGTATGGAATTTTCCAGACCGACGACACCGTATTCGTGAATGCCGCTCTTCTCGGCCCGCACGGCGACATCGATAAGCCGCCGATCGTACTTCGCATGAGCCGCAGATAGCGGAGCATATTCGCAAACACAGGAGACCAGACATGCTTAAGAAAACCTACATCCGCAACGGCAAGGGCCAGATCATCGGCTCCGAAACCTCTGGTTTCGACAATGGCGATACTGTGGTCCGCGACAGCCACGGCAAGATTCTCGGTCGCACCAGCAGCAGGTACCACAATACACGCGATGCGCATGGCCGAGTAGTTAGCATCAACACCGACGACCCAGGTCTGCTGTTCGAGGAGTAAGAGAAGCATACATGAAACGTGCGGCACTTTATCTGCGAGTATCCACCGTCGATCAGAACCCTCAGAGCCAAGGCATCGAGCTTCGAGAGTTCGCTCGCCTGCGTGGGTACGAAATAGTCCAGGAGTATTGCGATCACGGTGTCAGTGGGACGAAAGTCCGCCGTCCGGCGCTCGATCAATTGCTCAAGGACGCGCATCGCCGTAAGTTCGACGCGGTCCTGGTCTGGTCCTGCGACCGGCTGGCCCGATCGACCAAGCATTTCCTCCAGGTTCTGGACGAGCTTAATGAGCTTGGTGTCCAGTTCCTGTCTCAGCGCGAAGCCATCGATACTGAAGGCCCCTTAGGTCGGGCCATCATCGTCATCATTTCTGCCATCGCCGAGCTAGAGCGTTCCCTCATCGTAGAGCGAGTCCGCGCCGGTATGCGCCGGGCAAAGCTTGAGGGCCGCCGCATTGGCCGCGCCCCTCTCGACGTAGACCGTGCGTCTCTTGTTCGTGACCGTTTGTCAGGAATGTCGCTCACGCACACCGCGCGGAAATATAGCGTTTCCAGAGCGAGTGTGGTGCGGCTCGTTCGCGAGGCACAGACGGGCGGCGAAGTTGTGGCCACAAGGTGAAGCTCGATCCAGTCGAGTGATTTCGGACCCACGTCTTATGAAAGAACAGAGGATGAAGTGATGGACTTGAATCTCGATGACATTGATATTGCCCTGGTGGTGAACGTTGAGATATTGCGCCAGGTATTGAAAAAGCTGAGCAGCAACGGCAAGAAGTGGTGGATCGCGTGTGAGGCCGCTTACGCGCTGGAGAGCGGCTTCGTAAGCGTGGGCTATGGCGATCCTAATTGTGTTGACCGCCTCAACACCGTTTACTACAAGCTCCCCATACTCAACCAGGAACCTCCACTCGACGGACCAGACAAGCTGGTCGTTCTTGTGGACTCCAGCGTACTCGTCGCCGAGCAGCCCGGACTGTATCGCGAGGATGACCGCTTGCTTGAGGACCCGGTTGCCGACATCGAAGACTTCTTTCTGCCGATTGCGCGAGCATTGGTGCCGCTCCTGGCCGAGTACGGCGGGTACGGTGAAGTAGGTGGGCCCCGTTGAGCCACCGTCATTATTGCGATTACGCAGGGCATGACTGGGAGTGCGATGGCTTCGCTCTGCGTCCACTGGCGGGCGACACTGAGCCATCGGAGTGCTACTGTCTCCGGCACCAGGTGCCGATGGAAGTCGGATATCACAGCCGGTGTCCGGTTGAGCTATTGGCCTGTCCGGAGCATCGAGAGAAGCAGCTTCAACAGATGGGCATATCAGATTCGAGTATTCCGCACGTCAGCGCCAGGGCCGGAAGCGGTTTGTTCAGCGATCAGAACGGAAGACCAATCGTTGGGTTCTGTCTGTGGTGCGACAAAACTTTCTATACCATCGATGAGACGAACGCGCACAATGCAAGTGACGGCAAGGGGTGTCCGGTCTTCAACGGTTATAAGCTTCGAGTAGCCAACTGTCACTTTTGACGGGAAATAAACTCGTCAACCCTCCACCTGCGGCTCCGATCTTGCTAGGAATGCAATTTTTCGTCAATCAGAGTGGCAACGCCCTGTAGTATTGGTGACCGAGGAGTATTCACAGTGATCGATCCAGTGGCGTTGGCAACGATAACGTCGGCGGTGAGTGTACTTGGAAATGAATACTTGAAGGGTGCTGCATCTGAAGCTGGCAAAGCTACCTGGGTCCGCATCAAAACTTTGTTGAGTTGGAAATCCGATCCGGCTCCGGCTGAAATCCCCGAAAAAGTGGCCAGCGCACTTACAGAATCGCCTGAAATGTTAAACAGACTACTCGCACTTTTGAAGAATAACGATGCAGGAACTGCCACGGCGATCGTCGGAAAAATTGAGGCAAGGGGTGGCAAGATTGTCGTAGCCGACACCATCATAACGGATCGTTTCCAAATGTGAGGTCGTAGCTCCTCAATGACTGACGATCAATACAGAGAGCCTCTCGTTAGCCATCTTGACGTCGGAGCAGGCGCAAAAGTCGTAATTGTCAACAAACTTATCGGAGATATCCACACAGAGATCAAGGCCCCCACGACCCAGGACGATCGCAATCGGCTGGCGATGCTGAAGCGCGTTAGGACAGAGTGGATTGATGGAGTTCTACGACAGTCTTTGTACCGCGTGGCGCGGATCGAGTTACAACTTGAGACGAGAGAGAATATTGTAGATTTACCTTGGAGCACAATCGTGCAGGTAGCGGATCGTGTCCCTGTGGCTATTCCGTCAGGCACTGACATTGCTCAAGTCTTTGACAGCCTCAACCAGGCTATTCTCATACTTGGAGCGCCGGGCACCGGAAAAACAACCCTGCTTCTCGAACTTGCCGATGCACTAATAGAGCGTGCGCTCCAGGACCAAACTCATCCGATCCCTGCGGTATTCAATCTTTCCACTTGGGCTGTTAAGCGTGAGCCACTCAGAAAATGGCTGGTTTCAGAGTTGCAGCAAAAAGAACGTGTGCCCAAGAAAGTTGCGCAGCGATGGATTGATAACGGGGAGATGCTCCCGCTACTAGACGGCTTGGACGAGGTTGCGGTCTCCTATCGCCGTGCCTGCTTGGAGGCCATCCACGAGTTCCGCAACGAATTCGGACTTCTTCCGATCGCAGTCTGCTCCCGGACTTCAGACTTCGAGGCTTTAGACGTGAGAGGGCGCTTTCATGGCGCTGTTGAAGTGCAGCATCTGAGCAAAAAGCAGGTAGACGAGTATCTCGGCAGAAGTCCGCAATTGGTGTCGCTGCGTTCTGCCATAGCACAGGATTCCGCGCTGGCAGAATTGGTTGAGACGCCCCTCATGCTGTGGGTGACGATGCTCGCACATCGAGAAATACCCGTGGACATTGTCAACGAACAAAATCTGGAGCAGAAGCGCCGACGATTGTTCGAGAGTTTCGTTAATGCGATGTTCAAGAGAAGGGCCGTAGAGCTTCGATATGCGGAGGTGGACACTCTGCATTTCCTTTCGTGGCTAGGTTCGATGCTCCAGGAACGGCAAGAAAGCATTTTTTACCTTGAGACCCTTCAACATGATTGGCTTCCGACCCGACAGCAGTTGTTTTTTGGCATAGCGATACTCATCGGCTGCGGCCTGGTGTGCGGGCTGGCTTTCATATTAATTGATTTGTTCTTTTGCCTGCTGGTTCACGCACCACTGAAGTTATTTCCTCGCGTTATCTTACTTGGGCTGCGGGGTGGCATGGTATTAGGAATTGTCATCGGGTTGCTAGGGTTCCTGTTCAAATCAAAACCTGCCGACAAAATCCAACTTCGGTTTGGCGATGTTCGATGGCGGCTACGATCCGCAGTACGCAAGGGTTTACTAACCGGCGTGCTCAGCACGTTGGCTTTTATTGCATTCGGACTAATGGTCCGGTTGTCTGCGGGCACACGCAACACAGTGACAGGTGGGCTCTTCGTTGGGATAGTGCTTGGATCGCTGATTGGCATCGTAACTCTGTTAACGACTGAAAAGATCGAATCCCGCAGAAGCCCGAACCAAGGAACGCATGATTCCGTGAAGAATGCGTTCGTCATATATCTCCTCTGCTGGCTATTTTTTGGATTGCCCTTGGGGCTGTTTTTCTGGCGATTCGGGGGAGCGATTCATACAGGCTATCTTCCGCATATCGTCAAGCACATCGGTCTTGTGCGCACTGGTCTGTTGCTGGGAGTTGGTATGGGTGGGTTCTTAGGCTTATTTGCTGGACTATTCGGCGGGGGAATGTATGCGATTAAACACTTTGTCTTGCGGTTATTTATGTGGGGGAACCGATCAAGTCCCTTAAATTACGTAGCCTTCCTTAACTATGCCAGCGAGAGGCTTTTTTTGCGTAGGCTTGGGGCTGGCTACATCTTCACTCACCGAATGTTTATGGACTACTTTGCCTCCTTACGGGATCGCAAAAAGAGCGCACCGCAGCCCTCGACCTCTACAAGTGCCTGACACGAATTCTGGAGCAGTAGGTCAGGCATCTGCTGCGCCGTGGGGGGCGGTCCTAAAAGCCAGTCAATTTGAGACTTGAAAGTCGTTTGTTTCCAATGCCACTTCAATTCGAAGTCCCCAGGTCCGAGAGGTAAACTTTTGGACCCTTCGCCCCGGTATGTTCACGCTGTAGGTGTCGCCGTTGATGGCTGGGGAATCAAATTAGATTCTCCCACTTTAATCAGTTCCTTGCGCTCAATTCCTACAGCAACGCCGACTCCTTGTGACAACAAGGCAACAAAAGGACCGCTATCCGTGGGGGTCCGCTTGGCAGGTCAATCGGAGACCCTGTTCACTGGTGACCTTGTCCGCGACCTTACAGGTCTTGAAGTACTGAGGAGGGTTGGTTGGTGGGTGGAGGACGGATGAAGGCATCGGGCGATTAACGAGAAAAACGTTGCGAAAGTCCAGACCACCCGGAGACAGCGCAGTACCAGGGTATTGTCCGGCCCAAGCCTTCCTGAGATAATCGCTGATACTGTCTATTTCCCACAACAGGCACAGAGTCCGCTGATATCTATTTGAAGTTGGGTCGTAAGCGTTCTCCGGATGCTCCAGAAAGTCTACCAACGTCAGTTTCCCGCTTGACGGAGATGACTCGTATAGAGTATCTAGCTCAATCGAAAGCGCCCGTGCGACCTGCAGCAGGTCCGGCTGATCTTGATTGGTTGAGTGCCTGAGCATGGTAGAAAACATCAGATCAAAGATCGTTGGATCAGTTGTTCGGATGAGCGCCTCAACCTCGATCTGCCGTGCCTGATCGTGGTATTCGGTATCAGCTCCAAAACTGTCCATCAAATATGCCGTGGTGAGGAGGTTCTCCTGCTCGAAGTTCACCTTCTCAAGCGCTAGACGCCATTCTTCAGCCTTGGTCTCTACTTCCTTTTGCCTGGCGCTAAGCGCGTTAAAGACAATCCCGCCGACAAAACTGATGGCGGCGACCAGAATCGTGAGCAGCGGCGCGAATTTGTTCAGCGACTTGAGCGCCTGAGCCACTGCACGGTCTCCGGCGTTCTGCTTCCCTTTGGCGTCAACAACGGCCTCAGCATTCATAGAGTTTTCTAGGGAAAAGAAGATGATCAGAATCTCCTTTATGTTCGCCTTTCCTCCAGAGCGGAGACTAGCAAAGGGCAACCAGGACCGTACATGCCACGTTTGAGGCAGGAGCACATGGTTACGAAGACGGCTTTGACTGCAACGGGGACTGAGCGATGTGCGTGAAAGTCTCGTGAAGAAGGCACCAACCAGAATTGAACGATTATTGGACGCGCGTTTAACGACGGGATCTTTCGTGGGAGGCTAGTGGCCTGTCGCAGAGAGTTCGTTACCGTATTGCCGCCGGAAGCCGGGATCGTCTTTATCATCCGGATACGGCCCCGGGGAAGTAAGTATACCGGAACGCGACATGGGGCGCATCGTCCAGGTGGATCACGTAGGTCGCCGCCTTGAACGCCGCGATCTGGCCCGGCGTGTAGAAAGCAGGGTCAGCCCCTTCGGCATTGCAGAAGCTGTTCTCCAGCGGCTTGTCCGTAGCGTCCGGCCCATAGATTCCGGCGACCGACTGGTGCGCCTTCAGATGCGCCAGCGTGGAGCGAAGCGCGGCAACCATGATGGCTGCGGTCTCATAGTCGCGGCGCATGCGGGCCGACTTGCGGTCGAGCATGAGCGATGGCTCGGCGCGGTCACCCCAGGAGCCGAGCGAGGTATCGTAGAGCCGAGCGTAGCCCATGTGGCAGTAGGGGATGCCCCGGTCCGGAACCCCTTCCCACTCATCACGGTCAATCACAAACGGGGTGACGGTGCGGACCTCGTCTGCCTCGTCGTCGGCGTAGTAGTCGCTCAGTGTCCGAACCCGGAAATGGTCCCTCGCTATCCACGGATCAGTCGGGTTTTGTTCCTGGTCGTACCAGGACGCACGCTTGCTGAAATCGATGGTGATGTCAATCCAGCGAGTGTATGCCCGGTCGCGAATATGCTCCACGATCTCCTGTCGGGCCAGTTCGCTGCACGGGCCGTAATCGACGATCCAGCCCGCCTGAGCGCGGAAGATCGCCAGGATACACATCGCAATGAACCCGAGCAACTGCCAGAACTGCACCATCAACCGGAAGGGGAGCAGCATCAGGTGCAAGGCCTCGGCGTTCTCCCTATTCATCTGCGCGAGATCCGAATCTCGACTCATAAAGAACCCCATACCAGGAGTCTCGGCGGCAGACCCCTAAAAGGGAGCACTTTTCCTCTCAGGCGGAGACCACATTCTGCTGGAGGCTCGTGTGGGCCTGAGCGCGTCAAGCGACCAGGGACTGGAGGGTGCGCTAGACCCCGCCGACCCCATGCCGCCTCGCATGCGACGGCATGGCCGCATTAGGTCGGTGGTCTTACAGACCTGCGGAATTTGGAACCCACCGGCGCGATAGTTCATTTTTGTCGTAGGTGGCTTCAAAGATCGGTGCAGCCGGTGTCGCGCGAACGTGCAGTATTGTCCGATCGGGATCGCGAAACCCATGCTCCGTGCCCGCAGTGATCAGAACCGACTGATTTGCCGTGAGTACGGCTCTTTCTTTGCCCAACTGGACCTCAGCAGTACCTTCCATCGCTTCCAACACTTCTTCAACTGCGTGAGAATGAGGCGGAGCACCGGACTCGTTTCACAGAATTGGTCAAAGATGCACAGTTGTCGTCCACCGGCAAGGATTGACATCCGCATCCAAGTTTCTCGACGGGCTTGTGAGTCATTACGTTTTCGATGACGGCAAGCTGGTCGTCGCGCACGCCGGACTCAAGGAATCTATGCAGGGTCGCGGTTCGGCCAAGGTGCGGGAATTCGCTTTGTATGGCGAAACGACTGGCGAGACGGATGAGTTTGGTTTTGTTATCTTGTCGGCCCTCTACACCGACTAGAGGTTCCCGAGGATGCGCCGGGGGTCGAATGATCGTGCGCAACAGAAGAGGTCGCCATCATCGGCTGCCCCGTGCCGGTTCTACGTTGACTGAGGTAGTGCTGAATCGATTCTGGCAGGCTCAGTGTCTTCGGACACGGTATAGTGTGCTGTGAATGGCCGATCCACAACAGCTCGACCTTCTCCGACAAGGTGCGGGGGGGTGGAATGAATGGAGGACGGAGAATCTGGTACTAATACTGGACCTCCGCGAGGCCGATCTCAGCCGGGCGCACCTAAGTGGGGCCGATCTCAGCCGGGCGCAACTAAGCCGGGCTGACATCAGCAGGGCGCATTTACGCGGGGCGAGCCTCCGCGAGGCGGACCTCAGCCGGGCGAACCTTTACGAGGCACACCTCAGCCGGGCGGACCTCTACGAGGCGAACCTCCGCGATGCAAGGCTCAGGCGGGCGATCCTCCGGGTCGCGGACCTTAGTGGTGCGGACCTCAGCGAGGCGGATCTCAGCGAGGCGGATCTCAGCGAGACGAAACTTCTTCGGGCGCGTATCCACACGGCGAACCTCAGCGGCGCGAATCTCAGCGGGGCGAACCTCAGCGGCGCAAGGCTCAGCGGGGCAAGCCTCCACCTGGCGAACCTCAGCGGCGCGAATCTCAGCGGGGCCATCCTTACTGCTACCGTTTTCGGCAATACCAATCTGACGAGTGCATTGGGATTGGAAGCCTGCGTGCATCACGGACCAAGCATTCTCGACTTCTCAACTCTCACCCAATCTGGTCGGCTTCCGCTCTCGTTTCTTCGAGGTTGCGGTCTACCCGACATACTCATCCAATACCTGCCCTCTCTCCTGAACGAGGCAATTCAGTTCTTTTCGTGCTTCATCAGCTATTCGACAAGTGATCAAGAGTTTGCTGACAGGCTCTATGCCGACCTCCAGAACAAGGGAGTGCGCTGCTGGTTCGCTCCACATGACATTAAGGGCGGTAAAAAGATTCATGAGCAGATTGATGAGGCGATACGCTTCTACGAGCGGCTACTGCTAATACTCTCGCCCGCCAGCATGGATAGTGAATGGGTAAAAACGGAGATAGCCAAGGCCAGAAAGCGCGAGATGGAAGAGAAACGGCGCATGCTTTTCCCCGTCCGCCTTGTCGAGTTCGACGCTTTGCGACACTGGGAGTGCTTCGATTCCGACACGGGAAAGGATTCGGCTCGTGAGATCCGCGAGTACTATGTGCCGGATTTCACCAACTGGAAAGACCACGACTCTTATCAAAAAGAGTTTCAACGTCTTCTCAGAGACCTCAAGTCGGACGAGAAATAAGCATCATCGTCAGCCCCGAAGTAATCTTGTCCAACCCGCGTCTGCCTCATACGGGGCACCCCAAGTACTCAGAGATCAACAGGATTTGGGGTGCTGTTTCGACACAGAAAGTCGGTACAACTTCGGTGCGGTTAAGAAGGAGAAAGAATGCGCTGTTTGGCCCCTAAGCGACACCAGCACAAGCATTTAGATTTGGACCTGTTTACATTTCGGGACCAGGGGGTCGGAGGTTCAAATCCTCTCTCCCCGACCAACACCTTTATCATCAATATCTTAGCTCTAATATTAACGTTGAAAATACCGCCTCGGGCATAAGCAGCCTGCAATTAGAATCAATAAGTTACGGTCAAGCGTGATCACCTGGGCGAAATTCAGGGTTCAGGCCGTATATTTCGACGCAATGGAATCGTAAGTCGCGTCACATTAGTCAGTTAAGGGCGAACTTGGCCAAGTCGAGGGGTGTTTAAGTTGGACTCTAATCGGACCCAACTTTTTCTCAAAGCTAACTAATTGAAAAGCATGCCATTGCAGCGACACACCGAGACGCGATGGCGCTTCCCGGGGTCTTGGCAGTCAGTGGCAAGAGCGTCGCAATGCAAAGGTCGTCCAGGCGCCAGAAAATTGCGGGCGTCGAACTCATTCTGATCGCTCCGGAGTCCTCAGATTTGATACCAACCGACTCTTTAAGGTTAGCTGTTCAAAGGTGATCTGCGCAGGGACCGAGCCCAAGCCCGAACATGCGAAACAGCCTGCCAGCAGCTGCTCCTTGGTTATGGATGTCTCTCCTGCATTCATCCACGTGAGCGTGTCCTGAGAGAGCAGAGCACGAAGCTCGCTACCCTCCCGGGATAGTCGCAGCCAAACCGGCCGTGCGATACGTCCCCAGGCCACAAGTGGAGCATCCAGCGACAATGCATTGACCATGCGGACGGACTGGCCAGCATTCTCACGCGAAAGGAGGGACACGACCCATTGCCGCCCCTGAGACCCGGAATTCATCGAGACCGACAGCGCAACCATCGGAGCATCGGCGGAGTCCTGCGCGCGCAGCATGAGACCCAAAGTCGCCAGTTGAGAGGCCAGTAATGGACTGAGGCATGCAGTCAAAACTCCGTCTCCGGAAAGAATGCTGTGCACAAAGTGAAGCTCATCGGATCGCCCGAAGGGATGAGCTCCAAATGCCTGCACTATGAAAGCATCACCAACTACGTTTGTGCTCCCAGCAGAGAAGGTTTTTCCGTAGCTGCGCTCCACCCAACCGCGCGGCAGGCCGGCTACGGCGGCTATCTGGAGCGCGGCCTGTCCCACCGCGGTGGGTTTCACACGATAGACATACGACTGAGACGGAATCACAGTGCGGTCTGCAAACGTAGGTTCGGTAACATCCACGGCAAGAGTCGTAAAGTGGCTATGTCCTCCGTCCGAACGGCTGATCGTATAGCTCTGAGATCGATACGATGGCACCCATTCAAGCCGAACCTCAGTAGGAGAACCGGCCGCATGCAGTGATCCAACAGCTCCCGTAGTAGATTCCGGCACACGGTCATTCGCTGTCCGCGAATAAAGCAGCGTGCCGAATCCTGTGTGGTCGGCTCCGCTGGCCGCGCCTTCAGGGCGCAATTGTTCCGCTGCGCGCTGCGTGTAGGGAGCCGCTAACTTCTTACGATGAACATAGTGGTTATATATCTGTTCGTAGACCGGCCGCAAAGAGCTACGCGGCGAGATGACTTGATGGGCGTACTGGCCCGTCCTGTCACGATCGGGAGTAAAGACTACGTCCATCCCGAGGTTGTATCTCGCCGTATACTCAAAACCTTTCAATAATCGATTTGCAGCCGCACTATACAAGTCCAGTCCTTGATTCCATGCCATCTCGCAGACATCGCCCATGTGCCCCAAGCCGAGCTGGGTGTGCTGTTGGTCGCGGCCACTCTCCTGGCATTGACCGCCAGGAGAGATGTAAGCTTCCAGCCGACCATCGCCGCAACCACGCAGGTAATACCGCAGGGCGTTGTCGACCAGGTCGGCATCATCGCAGAAGATGCCGATCGCCATCATGCATTTAATCGCTGCGGTGTCCCAGTTGCCGTTCGCGAATGGAGCAAAGTTGCGGAGTACTGGAAGAAGCACGTTCAGAAAGAACTCCGCCGCCGCTCGAACATTGAGCGCGGCCCACCCAGTGTCTGTGTGTCGAATCAGTTCGGCCGCATTCACCAGCTTGAATCCACCAAGGGAGGCGCATAAGACCGCATCGGCGCCGGTGATCTCCTTGAGGGTCGACACCCATTCGTTCAGAATGCGGATCGATACTTGCGCATATGCCGGCTCACCGGTGATGCACCACATCAGGGCGCACTGATATGCCGCGTTGCAGTCACTGTCAAAGAGGTCGACATGCACCGTGGGATTGCGACCCACCATCGCGACAGGGCCGCGTGGTGTATAGGTCGATTGCGAGTTCGGGTGCTGCCGGAAGACCTCAAAGCCCGATATGATCGGCTCGCGGCCCTTGCGTACGCCATCCCTCATTCGCGCGAGGTCGCCTTTGCTGTGCAGCATGCCTGGATGAATAAGCTCAGACCAATTATCACTCCCATTCGGGTGGTAAGGACCGCGAAGTGCGAGGGGTGCGATTGAATGCGTTATTGCTGCTGAGAGCGCCAAGCTATTGAAGCTGCGCCGAGTGAGCTTTCTTTCCATTTGTGTCTATCTGGTCGGTTGAAGTCTAAGCATTGAGCTCTCCAGGAGCGTGGCCAGATCTCAACCATTTGGAGACGACGTATTTCTCGTCGCCGGCCTGTTTGACCGAACCGGAGCCGCTCAATGCGTTCCAGGTAATCTGGATCGCACCTGCAGGCGTTTCCAGCAGGAATGGCAGGCTCCCGTCTCCGAAGATCTGCACTTCCAGATTGTGGCATTCCGAATCCGCAGTCGAACTGGTAATTGTCGCCATCGGGAGCACGGAGCCCGCTTTCACGAATACCGGTATGTTCCGGGTGTCCGCGGTAATCGCAATCGACGTGCCACCCAGGACAGGATTGCCTGTCCAGAGGTCAAACCATTGTCCAGGCGGTAGCGTGAGCGTGCGGCCGCCCGTCTCGCCGGCAAATAGCGGTGCGACCAGCAGGCGGTCACCCACCATCCACGCATCATCTGTCTTGACCAGTGCTGGCAGATCAGGCCAATCCAATGCCAGTGCGCGGAACGGCGGTGTTCCATCGGCCTTGTAGCGAGCGAACGCAGCACGCAGATACGGGATGAGCTGCATGCGCCAGCCCAGTATCTCGCGACAGCGAGCCTCGAGTTCCTGCCAGTTTGCGGAAAGTTCATTCGCGTTGTTCTTCTTGCGATCCAACTGCTTCCACGGCGGGTTAGGGATGTACCATCCGTTGATCATTGCGAGTGGCGAAAACACAACGGTCTGCAAACGGCGAAGGAGATCTTCCTCGCTCTTGGCGTCCCTGACTTCAGGACACCACAGCAAGCCGCTGAAGCTGGAGTTCACCAACGCTCGAACGAACTGCCGGTGATCATAGAGGTCGCTATACAGCACGAACGGATATGGTGCTGCGAGGGCTCCGCTGGAGCGCACCAGCGAATATGTTTCCTGGCCGCGCTCACGAAATTGTTCCCAAATGGCGCGCTGGTAGCGGAGGCCGAAGAGGTTGTGCATCTGTTCGCCATCTACCCCCGACGGGAACTCGCTCAACTCTGCGAACGACCATCCGCCGGTAAAGTCTGAGTTATCGCATTCATCGAGCTTGAATCCCGCGATGCCTAACTCGATCAAGTATCTTCCGTGATAGTCACCGAAGACTTGACGTGCTTGGGGATTCTGAAAATCTGGCACCAGGCCGCTCCAAACAGAGGTGTTTCCAGCAAAGTTGCGCATGGGATCGAAGAGCGGTGACAAAGGATGAATGAAGGCGTGTTCCCACAGATTCACATGGAAGTTCTGCTTCTGAAGATCGTCAACGAAGCTCTCCGGATGGGCAAACCGCGAAGCGTTCCATGAAAACGTACACGAGTATGCGTGAGAGTGCCATCCGGCTTCCAAACCTATAACGTCGCAGGGAATATGCCTTTCGCGAAACTCTGATGCAATGGTTGCAATCTCGTCATCCGTTGCACCGCTCGCGGCTCGGTACCAGAAGCCGAGGCCCCATTCAGGTGGTAAGACTCCGCCCCCGGAGAAGAGATTGTAACGGCGCACCACATCCAGCATGGAAGGACCGGCAAACAGATATACCTCGATCCCTTGTGCGGTGGGAATCTCAACAAGCACCTGCGATGCATCCTGATCTTCCAGAGTTTTTGTGTACAGCGGCACAATGCCGCTACCGGCGTCTCCGACTGACGCGGTTGGCTTTGGCCTCGATTCACCGCAATAAAACGTTGCATATCGCGCCGTATCGACCAGGACACCATAGCCTCGGCTGCTCACATAAAATGGAACGGGAGCATGAGAGTCACCGGTATCTTTGCACGGATCGGCATTGACCCGGATCGTGCGTTTCTTGCCGCGGTGGGCCACGCTGAAAAACTGCAGACCGAAGCCATATATCTGCTCGTGGGGGGCAAGGGGAAGCGCGAGAGACACCCCACGACGGCTGATGCAGGAAATCGGAACCTCGATCGCCGGAGCCGCAACGACTGGCAAACGGCGCATTGCATCGATCGAGGCCGGAACCAGTCTGGAAGTTACAGGCGTGATAACCTCCGGTGACCCGACGATCATCTTCCATGTGCCAGGGGCCACAAGTCGCCACTGTTCATCTGATTTGTCCTGTCTAGCTCTTTCCGCGGCGACACTAGTACCCCTGGTAACTGAAGCCAACGCGGCACCAGTAATGAGTCCCTTACCGAACTGTCTTCGATTGAGTAAATGATTCATTCAGGAATCCGCTTTTCCTATCCACCTTCAAGCCGACAGTGTCGGGACTCGAGCACATTGCTAAACTGCTGCCGTTACTCCGTAAGAGCAGCCTCACCGGTCTTGACGTTCAGTGTCCAATTGTGAGGAGGTGGCAGGCGAAGATTGCCGTCGCCGATCTCTAACGGCAACCACAAATACCGAGAGTCCCATAATGTTTTTGGACGCCAGATGTCGCCCATATAGATGACCGTCGTCCTCTTAGAGCCGGTGATCTTCAGCATCATCGTGGACTGCGAACCATAGGTATTCGTCTCCGGCGGCGCAATGTCCTTGAACTCAGTCCATGGGCCGCTTAGCGAAGGCGCCGTTGCATACACGTTAGGATTCGGACGCCACCCGGTCAGGTGGGAACCCATCACGTAGTAGAGGCCTTTGTAGTGAACGAGCGCTCCGCCCTCAAGAGGTGTCTCAAGAAAGGCGACTTTCCTTCTCACACTCAGATAGTCATCCGAAAGCTGTGCTATGAAGAACCCTTTGGTCGGCCTCGACTCAAAGATGATGAACGCCGTACCGTCATCGTCAATAAACTGGCCGATGTCTCTGCTCTCTTCGTTGAGTGGACGAAAGCTCTTTAAGTACTGATAATCGCCATCGATGCGGTCGCTTACTAATACCGCAACCCCGGCTACCTTATAGCCTCCATCATCAAGGTGGGCGTACATGACAAATTTGCCTGTGCGTGCATTGTAAAAAACCTTAGGGCGTTCCAATATCCATTTCGGCCCTAGATGCTTTGGATCTGCAAGCCTTACAACCTGGCGGTTAAACTTCCAGTGCACAAGGTCCATGGATGAATAGCAGGCCACGTAGCGGCGCGCTGGATCATTCCCCTCTGTTCGGTCTTCTCCAAACCAGTAGTACTTGCCCTTCCATCGAAGCATACCCCCACCGTGGGCCTGGATCTGTTGGCCGCGATCGTCGAGCCAAGCCTCTCCGGGACGTACAATCGAAGTCTTGGCGTAAAGTAACGTCGTCGCCGATAACAATCCGACAACTATCGCTCTGCAATCTGTAATCACTTTCCACCCTACTCCTCTTCTCTAAAATGAGCTTGTAAGTAATCTCATCTTCCACATTCTGTTAATCCCACTTAGGAAAGCCGCTTCTGGCCCGGAGTTCAATCGCTCCTTCACAGGCAGTCCTATAGTGACAGGATAAGTTACCAGCTTGTTTACCTCACTCGCTGCCCGTGTGGAAGATGCGATAGACAAGCAGCATAGAAACAGAGAGGTGCGCCGCTATAGAGCTAAAAGCGAAATGTCGCCGAGAGCTGAACCTGGCGTGGATTATTACCCTGGGCCGTAGGACCTTTGAGAATTGTCCCGAAGTTTATGTCGTTGGTTGTTTGATAGTTATTGTTCCAGACGGCATGATTGATAGCGTTGAATGCATCCATCTTCAAGACCAGTGCATAGTTTTCGGCGAGAGTGAAGCTCTTGCTGAGATTTGCGTCAACCTCCGAGGTGGCTCCGAGCCTGATTCCCGTGGAGACGATGTTCTGTACGGGGGCATAGAGGGTCTTATAGACGATGTCGGACTGCGTGCATCCGTAAGCAATCGCTCCGGCGCGAGGTATGATCGCTCCGGTCGTCGGATTGCGGTCAGCAACGCAGGGTACGGCGCCGCGAATAATCGAAGGGCTGCCCGCCACAGTTGTCCTTGGGATCTTGATTGGATTGATTCCGAAGGGGGTCTCGATGCAACTGGTAGTTCCACTGAGGCCGTTGCCCTCGCCGGTGCCACACTGCGGTTGCCAGGGTCTTCCGGATTCGTAGATGATGAGCGCTCCTGTGTTCCAGCCACCAACGGCAGCGTTCACAAACCGATTCGCGTCACCGAAGAACCTGTGTCCCCTTCCAAAGGGAAGCTGATAGACACCGGTGAAGGTTATCCGGTGGTTAAGATCGTTCGAGTCCTGGTTTCTTGCCCAAACGCGGTAGGTATAGTCGAGCCACCCATTATTGTCCATGATCCTTGAATAAGCATAGGTTGCAGTCGACGTGAGACTGTTTGCGAAGCGGTGGGTCTCGCTCACTTGAAAGGAGTTCAGCCAGAGCCCGTTGCGATTCTCCAGGTTGTTTTCAGCAACCGTTGTGTACTGCGGGAAGGTTGAGTTGCTCGCCTTGGAGTTTCGACACCGTGTAGAACGACGTGCCTTGAAACCCGTTTACTCCCTTGAACGGATTCGTCGCATTGGAGGCTGTACAGAGGGCGGGGTTGCCACCTGTCTCCGCATTGCACTGGGCGGCCCAGCCCGCACTCGGACGGTTGATGGCATCGACCGTCGGACCCTTCGTAAAATTCTTGCCGACGTAGCTTATGTCGAGAACGTCACCGCGGGTCAGCTGTCGTTGGACTCCCAGGGAGTAGCCCCAGGTTTCGCCAAACCGCGAGGCAGGGTAATAGAAGCTGATACCGCCGCCTACGCCTGCGAGATACCCGAGGGACGCTCCGGGAGCGGAGACGTAGCCGCCTGGAAATGGGTCAGCCAGTGTCGAAGTTGGAGTTGTATAAAGGGTCGTCGGTGAAGGGGTGATCGAGGTCGTTGCGCTGAAACCTGTCTGCGCGCCAGTGTACGCAGCCCAGTTAAAGATACCGCCGACGCCTCCTCTGATCACAGTCTTTGTATCGAGCGAGTAGGCGAAGCCAAACCGGGGCTCGAACAGGTACCATGCCCGAGGTATCTGAGTTCTGGGGGTGCCATTGACTCCGCAGAAGGTTACTCCGCCGACTATGTTTCCGTTCGGATAGCCGTTAGCGTTCGCTGCGTTACTTACCGGATTCGGGGCGGTGGGGTCAAAGCCGCAGGTATAACGGTTGTGTCTCTCGACCGCCTGGCTCGGGAAGTCATAACGCAGCCCAAGGGTGAGCGTCAGCTTTGGGATGACCCTGTAGTTGTCCTGAGCAAAAACTCCCCAGTAGTGGAAGGTCTCAAACGCTTGGGCGGGTTGAACGAGGCTGCCGCCGGAAAGGTATCCGTTATCCAGCATGAACGACGCAAGCGAAAGTCCGGAAGAGGGGTCGGCCGTATTCGCGTTGTCGGCCTGTGTCCACTGCTGGTTTGAACTGATCGACAACCCGCCCGCAGCCTGCTTCGTCGAAATCTGAATATAGCGGTTGTCCAACCCGATGTGAAGATCGTGCGGGCCATGCGTGAGGGTGAGCGATGGCAGCATACTGAATGTATTGTGGACCGCCACAGTGGTTCCGGTGGACCCCATTTGTGCGAATCCAGTCAGGTTGATTTGCGGGAAGACGTCGAGAAGGCTTGGTTGAGTCACCCCGCCGGACACGTCAGGGAGACCGAGAGAGGACGGATTGTAAGGCACCGCGGCCTTATTCTCGGCTTCGTCCATTTCAAGGCTGGTCTTGAAATCAAAAATCGCGTGAGCATTGAAGGTATGTACCCACTCCCCATAAAACGTCTGGAATTTCTGTCCGTTAGGAAGCTGGCCATATATCGCGGGATTGCCGGCCGGAAAACCATTCGAGTTGGTAGTTTGAAACTGGTTCCACCAGCCCCAGCGTGCGGCAAGACGGTCGTTCGCGCTGAGATTGTGGTCGAGCTTGATCATGAAATTCTTGTAGATGCTGGGTACTGACAACTCGGCAAAGTAGTTGTTCTGCCAGGGTGGGGAACCGGGGCTGATCTGGTTGGGAGCCGGAAAGTATTTGAGGATGTTCAGTGCGGTCTGGTTCACCCTCGATACCGGAATGGAATACCCATTCGGAGCACCTTCGCTTTGGAAAGACACTCGAGCGGCCGGGTTGGGCGACACAGGATCATAGAGCGTGATCGGTGCTCCGTTTGCTTGGACGAGTCCGGGAAACTCGTAGTAGCCACCCACGGGTGTCAGCCACGACGGCTGGCCCAGAACGCCAGGAACCGACGTAGTGATGTTTGCCGGGGTGAGGTTGTGGTAGTGCTCGAAAGCAATCGTAAAGAAGGTTTTATTGCGGCCATCGTAGAGATGAGGTATGACAACCGGGCCGTCCAGTTCAAAGCCGTACTGATTGCTCTTGTGGCTGTTCCGCGGCTTGTCCAGATAATTATTCTGGTAGCTGTTCGCGTCGAGCCCGGTGCTCTTGTAATACTCATAGACCGTTCCGTGGAATGTATTGGTTCCGCTTTTCAGATGCACGTCGATATTGCCGGCGGTCGCATATCCAACGGCGGCTGCGTCGTACCCGGTCGTATCTACCACGACCTCCTGCACCGTATCTACCAGCGGAAGATAGGCCATGGTCTGAAAGCCGGTCGACATGTTGTTGACTCCGTCCATATTGAGAGACAGAGCTGAACTGTTCACTACGAGACCGCTCGTGATATTTCCATAGGGCAACTGGTTGTTCAGGCCGTTCTTGCTCCCTACGCCCGCGACCGGAATTGCGGCCACCATGACATTCCTGGAATTGAAGGGCAAAGCGTTAACACTCGCTCCGGTGATCGCTTGTCCTCTGTCTGCTGAACTGGTATCGAGCGCAAGAGCGTTCGCCTCCACGGTGACCTGTTGCGTCGTCCTGCCAACATTAAGTTCAACATTCACCGACCTCAATTGCCCTACATCCAGAGTGACGTCCGTTTGCGTAGTCGTCTCAAAGCCCGGCGCTGTAACTCTAATCGTGTACGTGCCAGGCTGGAGGTAGGGCACGACCCAATCGCCAGATTCCGATGCTTGAGTGGAGGACACCACCTGCGTAGCCTGGTTGATTACGGTCACCGAGGCGCCTGGAATGACGGCTCCGCTGTTGTCCGTCACGCGCCCGAGGAACTGTTGCGCTACTTGCCCATACAATCCGGCTGTAAGGCTGGAAACCAGCAGACACAACAGCAGCCCTTTTGCGGACTTGCCGACAAGATGCTGACCGCGTCTTTTCAAATTCTTCGCAAGCGACTTCATATAAGACCTCCTGCTTCCACGCAAATCCGGCGGTGCATACTCATTCGCTCCAGGAAAGTGGTTCGATCCGCGCCCTCCCCGAATCGCCGCTGAGTCTCTGCCTCGGGCAATTCGTGCGTCAACGTTTGGAACAGTTCAGACGCAGGGAGTTCGGTTTAAGCTCTTGAAATCATCACCCTATGCACGGTTCCCGAGCACGTTACGAGCGCGTTACGAGCGTGATAGACTCGTTCTTTTCTCGGCCGGAAAGAAAAATGACCTTCTCTCCAGCTCGTGCTCATTCGTGTAGCCTTTCCCGGGAACAGGCCGCCGAGGTCATGACTGAACTCGCGGCAATCCTGGCCAGCGACAGTTTTTCCAGCAGCAAGCGATGCCAGGATTTCCTCGAATTTGTCGTTAAGCATGCGCTCGCGGGAGATTACGAGAGCCTGACAGAACGGTTCCTGGGAGTGGAGCTTTTTGGACGGGCAGTGGACTACGAGACTGCGACGGATTCAATCGTCCGCGTAAGAGCCAATGACGTCCGCCGGCGATTAGCCCAATATTACTCAAGTCAATCCGTCGTACAGGTGAGGATTGAGCTAATCGCAGGGGGATACGTCCCCGAATTTCACTGGAGATCTGAGGATAAGGTCGATCCTGCATTGGGATCGGAGAGCACAAGCTCCGCGGGTCAGATTCCCGTCTCCCACACGTTCGAAGATCTATTGCCGGTAGCTGGAACGGAAGGGGCGCGCCCGCGGCCTGGAATTATTCCTCGCCATTCCAAAGTATTCTGGTGGAGCTGTGCTGCGGCTGGCGTGGTTCTGGCGATGTTGTCGGCCCTTATTCTCCGGCCCCGACCAAGCAATCTTGATCGATTCTGGCAGCCCGTAATTGAAGCGCCGTCTTCGCCGATTCTGAGCCTGCCAACTACCAATACTTTTCAGCTCGAACCGAATGCCATGCAGCAGTTCAGCCAGCTGAAGCCGGGCGAATCGATGAGGCTCGGCCTGGGCGATGTGCAGGACTTTCATAACTGGCATACTTCGCTACCAGTGCTTCAGGCTACAGTCGCGGTCGCGCTCGCGCTGGAGCGGAAAGGCAAGACACCGATCATCCGCGTCGGGACCGACCTAAGAATGGACGAACTCCGCGGCCACCCGATCATCGCTATAGGCTCGTTCTCAAATCCCTGGACGCAGCAAAATGTCGCCGGCCTGCGCTTCACCTTCGACCGAGGCTCTTCCGACAGAGAGGCGCCGCGCATAACGGATACTCTTAATCCGCAGCGATCGTGGTCATTGCCTCACATTTATCCAGAGGCGCAGGCAAAAGATTACGCTATTGTCACACGAACCTTTGATCCTGTAACCCGTGAGCCATTCGTGTCCCTGGCTGGCCTGCACAGCTTCGGCAATCAAATCGCGGGCGAATTCGTCGCACAGGAATCGTCCTGGAATGAGGTTGCTCGTCGCGCTCCGAATGGCTGGGCGAAAATGAACCTGCAAATTGTGCTTGAGACGAACATTGTAGGTACAACTCCCAGTTCCCCAAGGATTGTCGGTTTGTACTTCTGGAAGTGAAACTGCACGGCAACCAGTTCAGAACCGCAAAAAAAACGGACTGAGTCAACGCCTGACATCTCTCGCAAGATGAAGATGTATTTGAGTGTTGCAAGGAAAGTTAGCAAGGCGGAAAACATGTGACCGAAGGCAATGTTGCCGCCGCCCGAGCGCAACGCGCACCGATCGCAAGATCCCGATCAAATGTGAGGCACATGAGTTCAAGCGTGCCAAACTGCCAAGAAGAAATCGGTGAAATGGAGATTCTGGCGAAAACCGAATTGGGAAGATTTTGATCCGAGCTGTTACGAGCATTTCGGAATAGGATTTAGTTGGACCAGAGCCGGCTTAAGGGAACCCCATGCAGGTTAGCTGAGAACGGTACGACCTCCGTGCCAGGGTAAAGTACCGCGCCGCGTACCCAGTTTTTGCCCACTACGTCTGCCAATACCTGCAATCCGCGGACATCATTGCTTCCCAGAGTCGCGGCGGCTTTCACCTCAATTCCCGCCACCTTCCCGGCACGATCTTCCAGCACGATGTCTACTTCCTGGCCGGAAGCAGTCCGCCAGTAGAACAGCTCCGGCCGAGTCCGGTTCCACGTACACTGCTTGCGCAGTTCCATCAGTACGAGGTTCTCCAGCACCGCTCCAGCTAAGTTCCCTTCCGTCTTCAGCCGGTCAACGGTCGCTCCCACCATGTGTGCCAGCAGCCCACTGTCGTTCAGATAGACCTTGGGAGTTTGAATGACCCGCTTCCCCAGGTTTCTGGCCCACGGACGCAGCAGCTGCACTAGGAACGTTCCCTCCAGCAGAGCAAAATAGCGTTTCAGCGTGGTCTGCGGCAGGGCGATGGTTCGCGACAGGTCGGCAAAATTCAGGAGACCGCCCGCGCGGGCAGCGACGACCGAGAGCAGGCGAGGAATGGCTGTGGTATCGGCGATGCTGGCCAGATCGCGAATATCTCGCTGGAGCATCGTCATGGTGTAAGACTGAAACCAGGCATCGCGACGCGCGGCGCTCTGCCGGGCCACTGCTGGCGGGTATCCTCCGGCCACCATGATTTCCAACAATTCTTCCCACGGGATCGCTGGCAATTTGCCTGACCAGCTCACCGGGCTCCGGGAAAACAGCGTGTTGACGAAGTTCTCCTGCACGCCATGCATCTCTCCCTGCGAAAACGGCCAGAGGGTCAGCACTTCCATGCGGCCAGCGAGCGACTCCGAGAGCTTCGGCAGCAGCATCACGTTGGCCGATCCGGTCAGCAGGAATTGGCCGGGCTGGCGTTTCCGGTCGATGGCAGCTTTGATCACCGGAAAAAGCTCAGGGACGTGCTGGACTTCGTCCAGGGTTACCGGCGGGTTCAGGCCGGCGATGAATCCGTTCGGATCGCGTTTTGCGGCGGCCAGGATGCCGGGGTCATCGAAGGTGAGGTATCGACGGGTTGGCTGGCCCAGTTCTGCTGACTGCGCCAGAGTGCTTTTTCCTGTTTGCCGAGCACCATTGACCAGGATAGCTGGGGTGTCGGCGAGCGCTTCCATGAGCGGTCCGGCGAGGTGACGACGAAGCATGTCTGTATAATCAGCCATTTAATGGTTGATTATCAACCACTAAATGGATGATTATCTCGAGTGGCGATCTGTATGGTGAAAGGTCAGCGAAGGCCTTGGGTAAGTTCATCGACTCAACACCAAAAACCTAGACTTGGGTCCAACTTGGGTCCATTCGCTCCCGAATGCCATACAAAAACAGAGGACAACACGCAGAACAAGCCTAAACGAGACAACAGGTTAGTACATCGGTTGTTGGTTCGGGACCAGGGGGTCGGAGGTTCGAATCCTCTCTCCCCGACCAACATTCTTATAATCAATACCTTAGCTTAAGCTTCTACATCGAAAACACGGGCTTCGGGCATGAGGCTACCCGGACTGGCCGGAGAGCCGCCCAGCCAGTGCGAGCGGTTTGGCGTTGCACAATCGGGCTGCGCCAGGATGGCGGTAGATCGAGACTCAGGCTTGCAACCCAGCGGCGGACCTTAGAGTTCACGAGCGCGTTATTGCTTGCATCTCGCTGTCACGCTGGATCACCGTCAGGCTCACGTCGTCGCGCAGAGGGCTTCCGTTGGCGAAGTCCTGCAGGGTGGCGAGGATGGTCATGAGCTTGGTGTGAGCGGATTGGCCTTCGGCACGGCGAAGGGTTTCGACCAGGCGGTCAGATCCGAACTCCTCTTCTGACGGGTTGCAGCACTCAAGCACGCCATCGGAGTAGGCAACAAGTGTGTCGCCCGGTTCGATCATCAGCTGTGCCGACTGGAACTCGGCCTGTTCAATCGCGCCCAACAGAGGTCCACCCTCCTCGAGTAGTTCGGTACTCCCATCGGCGCGGAGCAGCAGAGGCGGGAAGTGGCCGGCGTTACAGTAAGTCAGTTCTCCGCGGTCGCAGTCGATCTGCGCGATGAAGCCGGTGACGAAGGGCGCCACCGGACGCAGATAGCACAGATGGCGATTCACTTCCGAGGCGATCATTGCCGGGTCGGAGTTCGGCCGTCCGTAGCTTTGCAGAAGCCCGGCCAGATTGGTGAACCACATGCCGGCGGCGACGCCTTTCCCGGCGATATCTCCAT
>Ga0335074_10000479_pt1 | contig 57863 bp, 57 predicted proteins | sample Lox_Sample_23_FD_206715 | JGI IMG/M metagenome (GOLD analysis project Ga0335074, IMG submission 206715) | Soil microbial communities from Loxahatchee National Wildlife Refuge, Florida, United States - Lox_Sample_2.3 | ecosystem: Environmental > Terrestrial > Soil > Wetlands | place: USA...
ATGCACGTGATGGCCTGTTCTGTGGATTCAGTGTGGTAACTCAATCCTTTCGCGAACGGGCCATCTTTTTGTGCCGCCATACCGCCGGACGGGATAAACTTCACATAACGTTCCTGTCTCCTGAATAACCCTGAATGGCTGAACAAACTAGCCGGAATCTGCATATGCTGCGCACAGGGTAAGGATGTTGCCCGGCCCGAAGACAAGCGCCGCTGCTGCGCTATCGGCAAATGCTGTCATCAGGTTCTTTCCGTGCGAAGCCGCAGAGATGCGCGCGATACGCTCCGGGCAGCACTTACCTGTGCAGTCGAAGACGAGGTCATTACTCGCAATCCGGTCAATGCTGTCAAGCTCTCTAACCGTCGCCAGGCCAGGCCCCGGAAGCGCAGCGCCTGGACGGTTGATGATGCCCGCCGGTTCCTCGAATCAACCCGGCACGCAGGCGAAGCACTATATGCCGCCTTCGTCCTGATCCTGGTCCTGGGCCTGCGCAAGGGCGAGGTCCTCGGGCTCACATGGGAGCTCGTCGACCTGGACGCCGCCGAGTTGTATGTCGGTGGACAACTCCAGCGAGTCGGCGGCCAGCTCGTCCGCCGCGAAGTCAAGACCGAAACATCAGAAGCACCGCTGCCTTTGCCCGGCCTGTGTGTCGCTGCGCTCAAGATCCGCAAGCACCAGCAGGACACTGACCGCGCCCGTGTCGGTCAGGCCTGGATCGAGACCGGGCTGGTATTCACTACTCGTCACGGCACCCCGATCGAACCACGGAACTTCAACCGCAGCTTCACTCGCTGCATCGCCGCCGCGAGGGTTCCCACCATCACCGTGCACGGTACTCGGAAGACCTGCGGCTCGTTGCTGGCAGCTCTCGACGTGCACCCGCGCGTAGCCATGCAGATCCTACGGCACAGCAAGATCGCGGTCACGATGGAGATCTACACCGAGGTGCCCTCAGCTGCTACTCGCGAAGCGCTCGGGAAGCTCGCACAGTGGCTCGACTCGGACTCGTAACCTCGCTGCTGCACTTTGCTGCTGCACCAAGATCAGAAACGGCCAGCTGCAAGATCGCAACTGGCCGGTGAGCTGGGTGGGCGATACTGGGATCGAACCAGTGACCTCCTCGGTGTGAACGAGGCGCTCTCCCGCTGAGCCAATCGCCCGTCGCAGGTCCTGGCCGTCTTGCCGAGGGCGACAAGGACCCCCGGCGACAGCCTCGTCCCGGCGCTCCCATAGGGTAGCGCATGTTGGCGGTACGTGGCAGCCAGAGGGACCCACGACCAGCATCCCCGACCTCCGGTGACGCTGAGTAATGGCGAAAACATGCAATCGTGCGCATCTGAACCAGGCCAATTACGCTGGGTATTGTTATTGAAACTCGCCGTAGATAAATGTATGAGATCACGCTCAACGGCTATGCAATGAGCGTGCGGAAACACTAAACTGCTGCAACGCCGTTGCGCCGAGCTGAACGATATATGTCCAGGTCAAAGCAATGGTAAGGGCTCTTCTCCTCGGCTGGGTACGAAAGGCGCAAATCGGGAGCTGACCTCTCGGGAAAGCTTCACCCTCCGTATGCGTCTTGGTCACCAGCCGAACCGCGTGACATGCGCAGAGCCTGGCTGTCCGGGACCGGTTAGGTAGGAGTGGGGTAGCGATGAGCCGAAACAGCAGCACCACGATCTCGGCCGAGATGGGGCTCAGGCTCGTCGTCCCGCAGCAAACGATTGTCCCGCTCGTGGCCAGCGTGTATTACAGCGGCAGCGATCCGTACGCGGTCCGTATGGCGTTCCACGTCGGCACCGACGAACCGGTTGAGTGGATCTTCGCCAGAGACCTGCTGGCGGCCGGGATCGAGTCGCGGCAGGGTGAGGGCGACGTCCACGTGTGGCCTTCGGCGAGGTCGTGCGCGATGTCCGACGGCCTCGACGTCATCGGGGGGGGCGACGTCGACGGCGCGGTGCTCAATATCGAGCTTTCGTCTCCATTCGGCCAGGCGCACTTTGAGGCACCGGCCCAGGCCATGGCGGCATTTCTGCAGCGCACCTATCGCATCGTTCCGGCGGGTAAGGAAAGCGCCTTTATCGACATCGAGACCGAACTTAGCGACCTGCTCAGGAAGGCGTAAAGCTACCTGAACGAGGGGTAGGCGCCGGACGCGGCCCGGCAGATCTCCGGGAGCAAGGCGTCCACGGCCGTGATCTGGCTGGCCACCTCTCGGTCGACGTCCATCCGCGCGACGCTGCCCCGCACCAGGTCGTGCACCGACCCCAGCGGCACGCTTGGGGCTGCGATGTCGGCGCGCAGGTCGATCCCCTGGGTGGCGCAGCAGATCTCGACCGCCAGGCAGGTGCGCACGTTGGCGACCACGTCGCGCAGCTTGCGGACCGCGGTCCAGCCCATCGAGACGTGATCTTCCTGCTTGCCCGAGGTCGGGATGGTGTCCACGCTGGCCGGGTGGGCCAGCACCTTGTTCTCGCTGACCAGCGAGGCCGCGGTGTACTGGGCGAGCATGAAGCCGGAGTTGGTCCCGGCTGCCGGGGCCAGGAACGGCGGCAGGCCGCGGGAGAACGCGGGGTCGAGCATCCGGTCCACCCGGCGCTCGCTGATCGACGCCAGTTCGGACAGCGCCATCGCCAGCATGTCGGCGGCGAACGCGAGCGGCTCGCCATGGAAGTTCCCCGTGGTCATGACCTCGCCGTCGGGGACGATGACCGGATTGTCGACCACCGAACCCAGCTCGATGGTGATCACCTGCCGCGCGTACCCGAGCACGTCCCGCACGGCCCCGTGCACCTGGGGCGCGCAGCGCAGGCAGTACGCGTCCTGCACGGCGTGCCTGCTGTACCGGTGGCTGGCCAGCAGCGGCGACCTGGCCAGCAGCCCGCGCAGGTTGGCCGCGCTGACCAGCTGCCCGGGATGCGGCCTGAGCACCTGGACCCGCTCGTCGTAGGGCCGGTCGGTGCCCAGCAGCGCCTCCACCGACAGCGCGCAGGCCACGTCCGCCGCCTGCACCAGCATCTCCGCGTCGTACACCGAGAACGCGAGCAGGGCCTGCATCGGCTCGGTCCCGTTGACCAGCGACAGCCCCTCCTTCGGCGCCAGCGTCAGCGGCTCGAGCCCGTGCTCGCGCAGTACCTCAGCGGACGGCCGGCCATCGACCGGGTCGCCGTTGGCGCGGAGCCTGCCCTCGCCGATCAGCGACTGGGCTAGGTGGGCGAGCTGGGCCAGGTCCCCCGAGGCGCCGACCGAGCCCTTGCCGGGGATCACCGGCAGCAGGCCAAGCGACAGCATGTCGAGCAGCCGGGCGGGCAGATCGACGCGCACGCCCGAGTAGCCCGCCGCGAGCGTCCTGGCGCGCAGCATGAGCACCGCGCGGACCGTCTGGTCATCCAGGGGCGCGCCGGTCGCGGCCGAGTGCGAGCGCACGATCGCGCCCTGGAGCGCGGCCAGGTCGGCCTCCCCCACCGGCGTGTCCGCCAGCGCCCCGAACCCGGTGTTCACCCCGTACACGGGCTCGTTCCCGCTCAGCGCGGCCAGCACGACCAGGCGGCTGGCGTCCATCCGGTCGCGCACGCCGTCGCCCAGCCGGGCTTGCGCCTCACCGCGCGCCACGGATACGACATCCTCGACCGTCACGGGACCACCATCGACCACGACTTCTCTCATGATCGACAGCCTGGCATAACGAGGTGCGGCAAAGCGCGGGAAAAGGCCCCGTTGCCAGCCCGTGGGAGTGGCACCCTGCCGGCTCTTCTCAGTACAGTGCCACTTTCATTTGCTGCATCCCGCCTACCGGTGGGGCCAATGTGAGTAATGAGGTCGGAGGGGCGGAGGTTTGGCCCACCATGGGGCGCGGGCCGAACGGGAGCAGCCGCCGGACGGGAGCAGCCGCCGGACGGGGACGGCCGCCGGACGGGAACGGGCGCCGGACGGGAACGGGCGCCGGACGAGAGCAGCCGCCGGACGGGGACGGGCGCCGGACGGGGACGGGCGCCGGACGGGGACGGGCGCCGGACGGGGACGGGCGCCGGACGGGAGTGGCAGCGGAAATGGTTCGGCGGCGGCCTAAGTAATGCGGGCCTAGCCTCGGGATGCCGAACGAGAAAGGAGATCGTCATGATCACGTGCGTCATCCAGTACACGCTCGACCCGCACGGCGTGGAGGACTTCGAGAAGTACGCCACCACGTGGCCACCCATCATCGAGCGCTGCGGCGGCCGACTGACCGGGTTTTACCTGCCCAAGGAGGGCGCCAACGACTTCGCGCTCGCGCTGCTCGACTTCGATTCGCTGGCGGCCTACGAGCAGTACCGCGAGCGACTGGCGGCCGACCCGGACGCCCAGGCCAACGTCGCGTTCGTCCGGCAGGCCCGCGCCGTCCTGGCCGAGCGCCGGTCCTTCCTGCGGAAGGTCTAGCCCTTCCCGAGGCCGAACGTGCCGACGATGGCCAAAACGCCCGCCGCAGTGGTGCAGAGGCTGCGGCGGGCGCGGGCTTTCCTTGTTACGGAACCGTGTAGGCAATCAGTTGCGGGTTGCCCCCGCCGGTGGCCGTCTTGGGGCCGCCGGCCGGGACCAGCACCGTGTTGCCGAAGACGGCGATCGGCGCGTTCGTCGAGGTGGGCAGCTTCTGGCTGTAGACGATCGCGCCCGTGGCGCGGTTAAGGGCGATCAGGGTGCCGGTGTACAGCGTGGTGAAGACCAGGTCGTTCGAGACCGTGGTCGCGCCGAGCGGCAGGGTGGGGACCTTGGTATCCCATTCGACCTTGCCGGTGGCCAGGCTGAGCGCCTCTATCTCCCCGCTCTCGCCGCCGGCGGCCTTGTTGCCGTCGGCCACCTGCGGGCCGGTGTAGGCGATCGGCAGGTCAATGGTGGCCACGTACACGCTGCCATCCGCCACGGCCATGTTCGACAGGATGCCGCCCAGCGGTCCGGGCTCCACGGTGTAGGGGTACTTGATCGTGAGCTTGTGCTCCACCAGCAGCAGGCCGTCGTTGTCGTGCCCGTTGTGCTTGCCGACCGGAGTCTTCCACAGCAGCGCGCCGGTCTGCGCGTTCAGCGCGTAGACGATACCCACCTTGCCGCCGACGATGATCACCGGGACCCCGCCGATGGAAGCCGAGATCGGCGACGCCTGCAGGTCGTGGTCCGCGAAGTCGTTCGGGACGGCCTGGTAGTACCAGCGCAGCTTCCCGGTCGCCGCGTTCAGGTTCACCGCGCTGTCGGTGTAGAGGTCCCGCGACGGATGCGCGATGGCCTCGCCGATGGTCTGGTAGGGGTTCCCGATGCCGAACGTCACCGAGCCGTCGCTCCCGACGAGCGGCGGTTCCCAGGCACCGCCCGAGCCGACGCCGAGAGCCTGCACGGCCGTTCCCTGGCCGATGACCGTGTTGAACTTCCAGAGCACGGCACCGTTTGACGGGTTCAGCGCCAGTATCAGCCCGCCGCCCGGTCCTGAGCCGTACGCGCTGGCCACGTAGACCCGCCCGTCCGCCACCTGCGGCTGGATCTCGAACGACCCCTGGCCGCTGTTCAGCAGGCTGCTGTCCACCCAGATCGTCTTGCCGGTCGTCGCGTTCAGCGCGAAGACCGTATTCGAGGAGGTCCCGTACACCGCGCCACCAGCGACCGCCACTCCGTCCGGCCCTGGCCCGCTCTTCTCCGCGATGCCTACCTGGTACTCCCACTTCAGCTTGCCCGTGGCGAGCGCCACCGCGTAGACGTTGGCGTACTGGTCCTGTATGTACACGACGCCGTTCTGTACGACCGGCGGCGCGGTCATCGAGCCGGTGTAGGAGACGCCGGCCGCGGCCGTGCCCGTCAGCTTGAACGTCCAGGCCTCGCGCAGGCTGGACACGTTGGCCGCCGAGATCACCGAGGCCGGCGCGACCCTGGTGTTGGCGAGGTCCGCGTCCGGATACGGCCAGGACCCCGACGGCGCCGCCGCGCCATGGTACGTCGTGCTGACCGGCGGCGGGCTGCTGCTCCCGCTGCAGGCCGCGACCAGCATAGTTACCGAGACCAGCACAGACATTGAGATGAACGATCTTGCCCCGTGACGCATCTGGCTCACCGCCTCCTTGAAAGTGATATCACTATGCTAGGTAAGTGACATCATCAGGTCAAGGACATTTAGGCAACAGCGAAAGTCGCAAGTCAGAGCGCGCGGGCGCGCTGCACCCTAGCCGGCCCGGAAGCCGAACGTGTCGGCCAGGCCGACCGCGCCCGCCGGGGTGATCAGCACGCTGCGGCGGCGCAGGCCGCGCTCGATCCAGCCGAGCTCGAACAGCCGGGTGGTGACGGCGGCGGCCAGCGCGCCGTTCAGGTGCCCGCGGCGCGCGGTCCAGTCGATGCACTCCCCGGCGAAGTGACGACGGGAGCGCCGTACTTCGCCGATATCGATGCCGAACGAGCCAAGGGTTTTCGCTCCGGCCCCGGTGACCTCGAAGCGAGACCCGAAGGTGTCAGCACTACTCGTTCGGGATGATGATTGTTGATCTTTTTCGAGCACGCCGCGGGCGAGCATCACCTCCAGTAGCTCCACGCCCGCCCGGCCCGCCAGGTGGTCGTAGCAGGTGCGGGCCTGCGCGAGGGCGGCGGCCTCGCGGGACTGACGCAGGCTGCGGACCGGCAGCGGGGCGCTGATAAGGCCGATCGCCTCGAGCGCCGCGGCGACCTCGTGGCCGGCCAGGCGGTAGTAGCGGTGCCGGCCCTGCCTGGCCACCGCGATCATGTTCCCCTCGAGGAGCTTGGCCAGGTGGAAGCTGGCCGTCGCGGCGCTCACCCCGGCCAGCCGGGCCAGCTCGCCGGCCGCCAGCGGGCGGCCGCAGACCAGCGCGCGCAGCATGGCGGCCCGGGTCGGGTCCGCGATCAGGGCGGCGGCGCCGGCGATGTCGGTGTCGTAGGGGACGGCGTCCGCGGTCATGGTCCGACGCTAGCCCATGTACGTTTCGACCGGCGTCGAAGCGTCGCGGGCCGCCTGAATTTGCGCGGGCGGCAGGATAGGCTACAGTTCTGAACGCGCCCCAGGTGCGCGCGGACGTGGCTCAGTTGGTAGAGCATCACCTTGCCAAGGTGAGGGTCGCGGGTTCGAATCCCGTCGTCCGCTCGGAGGGCCCTGATTGCCCTTGCGGCGGAGTGGCCGAGTGGCTTAGGCAAGGGCCTGCAAAGCCCTGTATACGGGTTCGATTCCCGTCTCCGCCTCCATGACTCAGCTTCGCTGGCTCCGCTTGGCTGGCGCGCGCCAGGCGCCGGGCTGGACGAGCCCGGCTTCGTAGGCCAGCACCACGACCTGGACGCGGTCCCGCAGCCCGAGCTTGGCCAGGATGCGCCCGACGTGAGACTTCACCGTCGCCTCGGATACGACCAGGGCGGCGGCGATCTCGGTGTTGGACAGGCCCTGGGCCACCGCGGCCAGGACCTCGTGCTCGCGCTCGGTCAGGGCGGCCAGCCGGGGGTAGCGCTGCGCCCGCTGTCCGTCGGAAAGCGGAAGAACCTGGGCGTACTCCTCCAGCAGCCGGCGGGTAACCCGGGGCGAGACGACCGCGTCCCCCGCCGCGACCGTCCTGATGGCCGCCACGAGTTCCGCCGGGCGCACGTCTTTGAGAAGAAAGCCGCTGGCCCCGGCCCGCAGCGCGCCGAAGGCGTATTCGTCCAGGTCGAACGTGGTCAGGGCCAGCACACGGACCTCGGCGTTGGTGGCGGTGATACGCCGGGTCGCCTCGATGCCGTCGGTGCCCGGCATCCGGATATCCATCAGCACGACGTCAGGCGCGTGCCGGCCGGCGAGGTCGACGGCCTCGTCGCCGTCCCCCGCTTCGCCGACCACGGTCAGGCCGCCCTCGGCCTCCAGGATCATCCGGAAGCCCCGCCGCAGCAGCGGCTGGTCGTCGGCGAGCAGCACGGAGATGCTCATCGGGGTGCCGCCGCCCGGGGGCGCAGCGTCGCCTCGACCAGCCAGCCGCCGTCCGCCGCCGGGCCCGCGCGCAGGGAGCCGCCGTGCAGGGCCGCCCGCTCGCGCATGCCGTCGATACCGTGTCCCTCTGCAGCGGCCTGCGGATTCTCCGCGGCGGCGCGGCGGCCGTCGTCGGTCACCTGGACGCTCACCTGCGGCTCGTCGTAGCTGATCGTGACCGTCGCGTGCGTGGCCGCGGCGTGGCGGAGCGTATTGGTCAGCGCTTCCTGGACGATACGGTAGGCCGACAGCTCGGCGGCGGCTCCCAGCGGGAAGGGGCTGCCCTCGACGGCGAGATCGATGGCCAGCCCCGTCGCCCGGATCCGCTCCACGAGCTCACCGAGCTGGGCGACGCCGGGCTGCGGGGGCTGCGGGTGCCTAGCCGACGGCTCATCGGTGCGCAGCACGCCGAGCATGGCCCGCATGTCCGACAGCGCCTGACGGCCGACCTCGGACACCTCGGACATCGCCTCGGTGCCGCGGCCTGGCTCGGTTCGGCTGACCAGCGCCGCGGCGTCGGCCAGGGTGATCACCACCGACAGGCTGTGGGACACGATGTCGTGGAGCTCCCTGGCGATCCGGGTCCGCTCGGCGGCCGCCGCGATCGTGGCCTGCTGGTCCCGCTCGAAGGCAAGCCGCCGGGCGCGCTCGTCCATCCAGGCCAGGTACCGGCTCCCCGAGGCGGCCGTCAGCCCGGCGAACAGCGCGGCCACGACCGTGGCCGTGAGGAAGAGCAGCGAGCCCAGCTTCCCGGCCGGCTCCCACCGGACCGCCGCCATGACGGCTCCGGCTTGCGTCACCGCGGCCGCAAGCAGCGCCCTGGTCCGGGATTCGTGGGCCGCCACCGTGTAGAGCGCGATCAGCACCGCCACGTCTCCGAGGAGCGGGAAGCCCAGCAGCCACTGGGCGAAGGCGATAGCGCAGGTCAGCAGGAACACCGGCACCGGCCAGACCCGGCGGACGGCGATCAGGGCCAGCAGCGCCGCCTGGATGATGCCCGCGCGGAGGGTGGCGAACGGGGACTGCGCCAGCCAGGCCGTGCACAGCGCCAGGAGGACCACCGCGGCCAGGGCGTCGATCGCGAGCGGGTAGGCACGCGCCAGCTGGCGGCCGCGGCCGAACAGGCTGCGGGTGATCTCATCGGGGGGCTGGAGGGCCGTCTGCCCGGTCCAGGCGGGGATCTCGATCATGGTGTCCTTCGTGCTCTCGTACCGGCAGCGTACCGGGTGGCGTTCGGCCTTTCTGGCCGGGCGGATGCCATCGTCGCTGGTCATGGGCGATGTGCCCGGTCGGCGTCCGACCTGAGGATGAGGCGACCGGTCCGGATTTCCTCCTCTGGGCTATCCCGTAGCGAGGTCGGCACCGCATAGCCTTCAGCTTTGGTCATCGCCAGCGCCTGGAGGGGACCGTGCCTGCTGAACGACCGATGCTGCTCGACCGCGCGCTGCGCCTGGCCCGGGTCGACTTCAACCCGCCCTTCCGGCAACCTGCGCTTGGCTGGGTGGCGGCCGCGCTGGCCGTCTCCGTCGTCGGGTCGCTGGCCGCCGACGCCCTGCTGGTGGTGATCGGCACGAGGGTCTTCCCCTCGACCAGGGGCTACGGTCACTTCCAGTTCTCCGATTACGCCAAGCTGACCATCATCGGCGTGGTGATCGCCTGCCTGGCCTGGCCCGTGGTCACCCGGATCAGCTCCGAACCGCGCTGGCTGTTCTTCCGCCTGGCTATCTTGGTCACCCTCGTGCTCTGGCTGCCGGACCTCTATATCCTTCATGGGGGCGCTCCAGGCCGCGCCGTCGCGGTCCTGATGGCGATGCACCTGGCTATCGCCCTGGTCACCTACAACAGCCTGGTGCACATCGCGAAGGTGAAGCCAGCCGCCCGAGTCCCCGCCCACGCGTGCGCGCCCGGCACTCGCGACAGGCAGCCCGGCATCCGGTCCTGATCGCCAGCCAAGACATCGGGAGTTGAGTTCATGGCGAGCCACCGACGCGGCAGCCTGTTCCCCGAGCCCGTCGCGGCCAAGGTCCCCGAGATCACCTTCATGTTCTGGGTGCTCAAGATCCTGACCACCGCCGGCGGCGAGGCCACCTCGGATTACCTGGCTCTAGACCTGGGCAGCCGGCTGGAGGCCGGCGTCATCGAGGCCGGGCTCTTCCTCGTCGCCCTGATCTGGCAGTTCCGGACCCGGCGCTACGTGGCGTTCGCGTACTGGTTCCTGGCCTACGCCATCGCGATCTTCGGCACCGGCGTGGCCGACGCCATGCACCTGTTCATCGGGATCCCCTACGCGGGGACCACCGTGCTGTGGGCGGTCGTGCTCGCCGTGGTGTTCTGGCTCTGGTACCGCAGCGAGCGCACGCTGTCGATCCACAGCATCTACACCCAGCGCCGGGAGATCTACTACTGGTGCGTGGTGTTCGCCACGTTCGCCGAGGGCACCGCGCTGGGGGACTTCACCGCCACGTCCTTGCACCTGGGCTACCTGGCGTCCGGGGTCATGTTCTTCTTCATCATCCTGATCCCGGCGGTGGCCTGGAAGGGCTTCAGGCTGAACTCCGTCGTGGCGTTCTGGTTCGCCTACGTGATCACCCGCCCGCTGGGCGCCTCGTTCGCCGACTACCTCAGCAAGCCGCACTCGATCAGCGGCGCCAACTACGGCGACGGCCCGGTGGCGCTGTACACGACGATCATCGTCTTGATCTTGGTCGGTTACGTGGCCGTGACCGGCCACGGCGTCCAGCGGCCGCCTGATGCGGAGGTCATGCGGCCTGCCACGGTTAACGATGACGTGGTGGGTAGATAGGCGGGCATGGTCAGAGTTAGGCGCTGGGTCCTCCGCAAGCGCGGCAAGGTCGTCTGGTCCGAGCCGGCGCTGCCGCCCTGGGTAAAGATCAATCCGAACGCCGCTCCCCCAGGTCCGAACGAGGGGCTGCAGCCCGGTGACCTGTCGATGGCGGCGGCCGCCGAAGCATTCCTCGAGATAGACGAAGACGAGCAGCTAGCGGAGTTACTAGCTCAGCTGGTCCCTGATGATGTCCAGGGCGGCCTTGATGTTCTCCACCGAGTTCGCGTAGGACAGGCGCAGGTAGCCCTCGCCGTACGGGCCGAAGGCGGTGCCGGACAGGGCCGCCACGCCGCCGTCGGCGAGGAGCCTGGCCGCGAGTTCGGCGGCGGTCAGGCCGGTCCCCCTGATGTTCGGGAACACGTAGAACGCGCCGTGAGGCTCCAGGCAGGTGATGCCCGGGATGTCGTTCAGGCCCGCGACGATGATGTCGCGCCGGCGGCGGAACTCCTCGACCATCCGGTCGACCCCGTCCCACGGGCCCTCCAGGGCCGCCATCGCCGCGTACTGGCTGAACGCCGACGTGCACGAGACCGAGTTGATCGCCAGCCTGGTGACGGGCTCGACCAGGGCGGCCGGGAAGACGCCGAAGCCGAGCCGCCAGCCCGTCATCGCGAAGGTCTTGGACCAGCCGTCGAGCAGGATGGTGCGTTCGGCCATCCCGTCCACATCGAGGACGCTGGCATGGCGGGGGGTGCCGGGGGGCTGTCCCCCCGGGCTAGCACTGCCGGGGCCGTAGCGGATCGCCCAGTAGACCTCGTCGGTGAGCACGGTCAGGTCGTGCCGCAGCGCGAGTCCGGCGATCGCCTCGCAGTCCTCGCGGGTCAGCGCGCTGCCGCACGGGTTGTGCGGCGAGTTGATGATGAGCAGCTTGGACCGGTCGGTGATCAGCCCGGCGAGTTCGTCGACGTCGATCCGGAAGCTGTTGGCCTCGCGCAGCGGGATCGGGACGGGGGTCGCGCCGGCCATCGCGGTGATGGACTCGTACATCGGGAACCCGGGGTCCGGGTAGAGCACCTCGTCCCCCTCGCCGCACAGGGCGAGGATGGTGAAGAACATGATCGGCTTGGCGCCCGGGGTCACCACGACGCGATCCGGGGTCGTCTTCATCCGGCCGGTGCGCTCGAGGAAGTTGGCGACTGTCTCGCGCAGCGGCGGGATGCCCGGCGCGGGCACGTAGTGCGTGTGCCCGCCCCGCAAGGCCTCGACCGCCGCCTCGACGATGTGGTCGGCGGTCGGGAAGTCGGGCTCGCCGATCTCCAGGTGGATGACGGCTTTCCCGGTGGCCTCCAGGGCCTTGGCCCGGGCGAGTACCTCGAAGGCGGACTCGGTGCCGAGCCTGGACATGCGGTCTGCGAGCCGGAAGTCAGTCATGGCCCGATGATAAGACTGTGACAGATTGGCGGTAAGAGTCTGGAGTGTTCTGACCTTGCCGCCGGGCCGCCGGACGAGTCAGTCTGGTGTATCCAGAGCACAAGGAGGTGCGGGGATGTCCGACAGCACAGGGGTGTGGCCCGCGGCACGATCGGGCAGCGAGCTGGATGTCGGGCATTTGTTCGCGGCGGCTAAGACCGATTTCGCCCGCTACGAGGTGGTCAAGGACCTCGTCGACGAGTGCATCGACCTGTCCCTCAACTACCGTCAGAGCGGGCACCCGGGCGGGTCGCGGTCCAAGGTGCACATGATGCTGGCCCTGCTGCTTTCCGGTGCCATGCGCTGGGACCTGCTGCGGCCGTGGCGGAGGTTCGGCGACCGTTTCGTGCTGTCCGCGGGGCACACGGTGCCCTTGGTGTATGCCACGCTCGCGGTGCTCAACGAGGCGGTCCGGGCTCGGTACGAGCGCACTGGTGACCCGGAGTTCGCCTTCCCCGACGACGGCCGCTGGGCCCTGACCTGGGAGTGGCTGCTCCGGCTGCGCCGGAACGGCGGCCTGCCCGGGCACGCGGAGATGGAAGGCAGGACGCTGTTCCTGAAGTTCAACACCGGCCCGTCCGGGCACGGGATGCCGCCGGCCGCCGGCGAGGCGCTCAGCCTGCACCTGGCGGGCGCGGGGCAGGTGAAGGTGTTCGTGTTCGAGGGCGAGGGCGGGCTCACCCCGGGTTCGGCGCACGAGACGAAGAACAGCGCGTGGGGCCTCGGCCTGGACAACCTGGTCTTCTGTGTCGACTGGAACGACTTCGGGATCGATCCGCGGCCCGCCTCCAGCGTGGTGGCCGGCACGCCCGTGGACTGGTTCGCGCCCTACGGCTGGCGGGTCCTGGGCACCGAGCACGGCATGCAGTGGGGGCCGGTCACCAGGACGATGCTGGAGGCGGCGTGCGGTTCCGGCTCTGGCCTGGTTCCCACCATGGCGTGGTTCCGTACGGTAAAGGGCCGCGGCTACGGCAAGGAGGGCGCGGCGAGCCACGGCACGCCCTGGCCGATGAACGCCGAGCAGTTCTGGGCGGTGCGGAAGCAGTTCATGGCCCGGTACGGCGTGACCTACGAGGGCGTGGACTCCCCCGCGCCCGCGGACCCGGCCGCGGTGCAGGCGCAGGCCGCCGCGAACCTGCGCGTCGCGATGAGCGTGCTGCGCCGCGACGAGGACCTGGTGACGTGGCTGTCGGACCGGCTTTCTGCCATCGCCTCGACCGTGCCTGACGCGGTGGACGGATTCCGCCTCGGCTCGACCGGGGTGTTCTCCGACCGGCGGATCTTCGACGTGGCGAACTACCCGGACAGCATGTGGAAGAAGCCGGGCGAGAAGGCCCCGAACCGGGCCGGCCTGGCCGCCTGGGGCGCGTACGTGAACTCGCTGGCGCTGGCCGAGTACGGGCGGCCGCTGTTCATCGCGGCCTCGGCCGACCTGGCCGAGTCCACCAACATCGCCGGGTTCGGCCAGGACTACGCCGGGCTGCCCGGCACCGGCTGGTACGAGCGGGTCGAGAATCCGACCGGGGCGCTGCTGCCGACCGAGATCACCGAGTTCACCAACGCCGGGATGATGGCCGGGCTGGCCACGGTCAACCTGGCCGCGGACCCGTTCAGCGACTTCGACGGGTTCTGGGGCGCGTGCTCGACGTACGGCTCGTTCTCGTACCTCAAGTACGGGCCGATCCGGCTGTTCAGCCAGCTGGCCCAGGATTGCGAGCTCAGGGTCGGCAAGCTGCTGTGGATCGCGGGGCACTCCGGGCCCGAGACGGCCGAGGACTCGCGCACGCACTTCGGCATCTTCTCCATCGGGGTCACCCAGCTCTTCCCCGAAGGGCACGTCATCGACCTGCACCCGTGGGAGTACAACGAGGTGCCGGTGCTGCTCGGCGCCGCCTTCTCCCTCGACGTCCCGATCGTGGCCCTGCACCTGACCCGCCCGGCGGTGGAGATACCCGACCGGGAGGCGCTGGGGATCCCGTCCTACCTGGCCGCCGCGCGCGGCGCGTACGTGATGCGCGAGTACCGGCCGGACCAGCCTAAGGGCGGGACGGTCTTCATCCGCGGCACGCTGCCGACGGCGAACCTCGTGCGCCTGCTGCCGGAACTCGACGCCCGGGGGATCAACGTGCGGATCGTCGCGGCGATCAGCCCGCAGCTGTTCGCGCGGCAGAGCCCGGAGTACCGGCGGTCGGTCACGGGATCCGCCGGGGGGCTGGACGCGATGGTCATCACCAACGGCGCGTTCAAGCTGATGCGGGACTGGGCCGACGGTCCCCTGGTCAGGGAGTACTCCCTGTCGTCCGACTGGGACGACCGGTGGCGCACTGGCGGCTCCGTCAGCGAGGTCATCGCGGAGGCGCACCTCGACGAGGCGCACATCCTGGCCGCGCTCGAGCGCTTCGCCGCCGAGCGCCCCGACCGCCTGCGCGCGGTTAGGGAGCAGCTCGACAGCGCCTGAGTTTCCCGGCGCTGCAGTCGGGATTGGCGGGCCGGTAACGGGGCTTGGATACTCGGGTAACGGGGCTTGTGGGCCACAAGCAGCGATAGACGGGCCTTGTGGGCCACAAGCCCCATTCAGTTCCCCGGAGATTGCTCGGGTGGCAGTACAGCACTGCCTCATTAATAACACGGAATAACTTCCGTCTGGCTTGGTGTAGTCGCCGGGGCGCGCATTCGGGATACGGTCACGCCTTTCCCGGATTATGGGTTCGGCCACACGATTTGGCTTTCCCCTGCGAAGGGATTAGTGCGCGTCGCCGCAGGCCGGATGGGGTTCGATCGGTTCACACGGAGATGGCCTGCCGTGGACCGCGGGGTCGGGTAAGGGCGCGGCGCGGCGCGTCGGCCGCGGGGAGGCGCCTGGGACAGACCCGATGATTTCTGGACAAAGCAGCGGCGTGTCGGCTCGACCGGGCGGGAATCCGTCGGTAAAACAGGAGCGACCCGACATGCTCAACGATGGGTGTGATCGCCCACTCTAGATGAATCTGATGATCGGCACTTTGCGTAATCGTCAGAACACAACTCCATTAACCGCATATGAAGCCGGATGGTCACCAGATGACATCCGTCGCCTATTGCCGAGCGGCCTAGAACCCACTAAGCCGCCACCCGCAGCCGCCCCCGCCCGCCCGCGCTCGTCAGCTGCCCGCCGGAGGTTCCCGACCATGGCCCGAAGTACCCGCCCGCCGCGCACGGCGCTGTGGGCGATCATCGCCACGGTGGGCGCCGTCGCGCTCACCGCCGGTCCGGCGACGGCCCTGTCGGCTCCGCTGGCCCTCGGCCGGGCTTCTGGTGCGGCAACGTGCCAGGCCAGTGACCTGCACATCAGCGTGCCGGTCGCGATCAAGGGTGACCCCGCGCAAGGGATGGGCAAGCAGGCCTGGAACCTGCTGTTCCGCAACACGGGGAGCACGGCCTGTTCGCTGCGCGGCTGGCCGCGGATCGCGGTACGGACGCCCAAGGGAAAGCCGGTCGCCACCACGGTCACCGACGCGCAGGCCAGCAACCTCGCGGTCATCCCCGACGCGCGGATCGTGCTGTGGCCGGGGCAGACCGGCGTCGTGACCGCGATCTCCCCGGCCACCACCTCCCGGTGCGTCCCCAGGTGGACGCTCGGGCTGACCCTGCCCGGAGCCGGTGGCCCGGTGACGGTCGGCGAGCCAGCCAGCTCGTTCGCCCCGTGCGTGGGCGGGCGGCTGCAACTGTCCCCGTTCTACGCCGAGCAGACCCTGACCCGCGACATCAGCGCGCTGTCGGTCTCGGCGGCTCCGCCGCCGTTCACGGTGAGCACCGCTGCGGAGCCGGCGGTGTGCGCGATCGCAGACCTGCGGGCCCGGGTCACCTCCACCTCATCGCAGGCCGACGGTTCCGTCATCGAAGTCCGCCTCGCGAACTCGGGCCCCACGTGCGTGCTGGCCACAACCTGGCCGACCGTGCAGGTCCACTCCGTGGGTGACGCGGACCGGGTGGCCAAGATCTTCGCCGATACCGCCGCGCTCCGGGCGGAACGGGCCTTGCTGACGACCTACGAGCGCGGCGCGAGGCAGCGCACGGCGCTGACCCTGCGTAAGGGCGCGGCCGTGGCTATCGCGGTCCTCGCGCCTCGGTCGGCACGCCCAGCCGGAGCCAAGAAGGCCGGCCCGGCCTGCCAGCGGGTGACCGCGGTGACGATCTACGCGTCGGATGCGGCCCGGGGACCCGGCCGCGAGGCCGGCGTCACCACGCCGGTCAGCATCTGCGCGGCGCCGCGGATCCTCTCGTTCTTGCCCGGCGGTCCCGGCCGGACGACGATGACGATCGCGCGCGGGGCGCTCCAGGCGATCCGCGGGGGCCGGTCGACGGCCACGGCGGGCAACGATACCCCAGGCTATTTCTACGGGACCGACAGCTCCGCGCCTGACGCGTGCGGCAACGGACCCTACACCGAGCCCGTTAACGGTGACTGCAGCAGCACGGACGGCCCCTACGGGGAGTACGTCGGGGAACTGGGCTCGTACGAGAACTGGCAGGGCTGCACGACAAGCGGGCTCGCCTGGGATCAGGGCAACTACAACATGGCGAACGACAACATCGTGCAGTACGGCGTGGGTATCGGCGCCGCCGGGTACTGGTTCGCGGCAGGACCCGGCCGCGACCCGAAATACAACGGCACAGCGTCGGAGGCCATGACCTGGGGCGAGGAGCAGGCCGAAGCGGCCGTCTCGGAGATTTCCGGCCTTTTCTTCAACTTCCGTTACATATTCATGGATATCGAGAACAATGGCGTAGCGCCGGACGAGAACGGATGGAATACCGTCTGGAACGGCCCGTGCGGTAACAATGTCCAGGCCGAATACGTCGCCCCGAACGTGGACTATGCCACCTACCTCGGCTTCGTCACCTACATTGACAACAACTCGCCTTACTCGGCCGGGGTCTATTCGGCGGGCGGCTCGTCGTACGCCTCGTGGAGCGGGATCTTCGGCAGCGAGGCGATTACCGGCGCGGCCGAATGGACCTTCACCACCGAGCAGGCCCAGCTCAGCTTCCCGGCCGGGTTCAGCGCCTCCGGCGCGAGCCCGAGCTGGTTCGCCAGCGCCCCGGCGGCCTGTGACCTGATGTGGCAGTGGTCCGGCGGGGACGGCGTGCTGAACAACTACGGCGACTTCGACCAGGTAAACGGGGCTAACAACATCAGCCCGGCCTGTTAGCGCGGCTAGCCGGGCCCGGCCGGCAGCAGCCGCTCAAGACGGGTCAGGGCCTCCCTCAGGTTGGCCTCGGAGGTGACCTCACGCGCCTGGGCCAGGGACAGCCACCGCAGCGGGACGTGCTCGTTCTCGGCGCGGGCGTCATCCGGGACCCCGGTCGCCAGGAAGTACCTCAGGTCCGCGTGCTCGTGTCCCGGCTCGCCGTTACCCGCCGGGACGCCGACGATGACCAGCTGGCGTAGCCGCGCGTCCGGCCATGGCACCAGATCGGGCAGGCCGGTCTCCTCGCCTGCCTCTCGCAGGGTGATAGCCAGCGGATCGCTCTCGCCCGGGTCGCCGTGCCCGCCGACCTGGAGCCAGGCCTGCTGCCGCTGGTGCCAGCGGAGCAGGACCCTGCCGGTGGGCGGGTGCACGATCAGCGCCGACGCCGTGACGTGCAGCGGCAGGTCGCGCCGCCACGGGTCGCCGGCGGTGCCGGCCAGCACCCGGGTGCGCCGTAGGTCGGCCGTCTCCGCCTCGCCCTCCGGCTGGTACCCGTCCAGGAGCTCGGCCAGCGGCGACGGCGATGGGTGAGGTGTCACGCCACGCGATGTTACCGGCCCGGGCCGCGGATAGGGGAAGCGACGTTACCGGTCCCGAGCGTCTCAGGCATCGAAAAGGAACGGCGGGCGGCCGGTCACGCCGGGGACGCAGGCGAAGACGTCGCCCGCGTGCGGCTGCTCGTCCAGCTCGGCTTCGGTGTAGCCCTCGCGGGCGGTGGTGATGTAGAGCGTGCCCAGATCGTCACCGCCGAAGGCGGGGCAGGTGACCTGGCGAGCCGGGAGGCGGACCACCGTGTCGAGCCGGCCGTCGGGCGTGTAGCGGCGCAGCTCGCCTGAGTCCCAGACGGCCAGCCAGAGGCAGCCTTCGGCGTCGAGGGTGAGGCCGTCGGGTACGCCGTCGGCGCCCGGCACGGTCACGAACGGCCGGCGGCCGCTCAGCGCGCCGGTGTCCGGGTCGGTGTCGAACACGTCCACCCGCCCGCTGTTGCTGTCGGCGAAGTAGAACAGCCTCCGGTCGTCGGACCAGTCCAGGCCGTTGGACAGGCCGACGTCGCCGAACAGCTCGGTGACCGTGCCGTCCGGGGCGAGCCGGTACAGGCTCCCGGGTGGGTGGCCGGATTCGTCCCACGCCATCGTGCCCGCGCAGAAGCTCCCCCACGGGTCCGGCTTGGCGTCGTTGAACCTGAGCGCGTTCCGGTCGACGCTGAACCCGGGCACGCGGGTCAGCCGTTCGCCGTCGTGATCGACCAGCGCGAACCCGTCCGTCAGCGCGAGCACCAGCCGGCCGCTCCGGGTCAGTCCTACGGCGCCGACCGAGTCGCCGGCCTCGAACCAGGAACGGGCGCCGGTGGCCGGATCGAGCGCGTGGACGTATCCGGCGAGGATGTCCACCCAGCGAAGCAGACCTCGGCTCGCGTCCCAGACCGGTCCCTCGCCCAGCTCGAACCCGCCCGCCACGACGACTTCGGCCTCGAGCACGCGGGTCATCGGGTCTCCCCGTTCACGTCCAGCATGACCTTGCCCCTCGGGCCTGAGCTTTCCCTGAGCACCTCGTAAGCCTCCTCGTATGCGTCAAGCGGGAACCGGTGGGTGACCAGCGGGGCGAGCCTGAGCCGCCCGGAGCGCAGCAGCGCGGTGACCTCGGCCCAGGCCGCGGAGGTGTACGAGAAGCTCGCGCTGATCTGCAGGTCGTTGTTGACCACGTCATCGATGGGGAACCTGGCCGTGACGCCGCTCCCGGCCAGGCCCATGAGCACCACACGGCCGCCGCGGCGGGCCAGGGCGATCGCGCGCTCCACCGCCCCCGCGGTGCCCGCCGCCTCGACCACCAGGTCGAAGCGCCCGCCCGGGTCGCCCGCCGAGAACCCGGTCGCGCCGAGTTCGGCGGCCAGTCCCGCCTGGGCCGGGCGCAGCCCGGCGACGATCAGCTCGGCGGGAGAGTACAGGGCGAGCAGGTGGGCGGCGATCAGCGCGAGCGTTCCGTCTCCGACGACCGCGACGCGCTCTGCTGGCCGCGGCCGCCCGCGGCCGATCGCGCGCCAGGCGACAGCGGCGGGCTCGGCCAGCGCCGCCTCGAGCAGGCTCACCGAGTCGCCGAGCGCGTGCACGATCTGGGCCGGGAGAAGAACCTGGTCGGCGGCGGCCCCGGCGCGGGTGAAACCGAGCTCGTCGTAGACGGCGCACAGGTTCGTGTTGCCCCGCACGCACTGCTCGCAGACCCGGTCCGGGATGATCCCCTCCGCGATCACGCGCTGCCCGGGTTCGAGCCCGGTCACGCCCGGGCCGACGGCCTCGATGACGCCCGACCACTCGTGCCCGGGAACCAGCGGGTACCGCACGTAGGCCGGATCGGCGGCGCCCGCCAGCAGTTCCAGGTCGGTGCCGCAGATCCCGACGTGCACCGGGCGGACGACCACCTCGCCGGGACCGGGCACCAGCTCGGCGGCGTCCTGCAGGGCGATCGAGCCGGGCGTGGCGATGACCAGGGCGCGCCGGTCAGCCACGGCCGCTCCCCGAGGCCGGCGGGCGGCCGGAGGAGGAGGAGGAGGAGGAAGAAGAAGTGGAGGAGGAGGAGGAGATGGTGCCCGGGCGGCTCGCGAAGGGGGGCATGGTGCGCTGGCGGTCGGCGAACGAGGGGCCGCCGAGCGCGTCGGTGATCTGGTCGGCCGCGTCGCGGATAGACAAGCCAAGCTCGTCCATCCGCCAGGTCGGCCGGTTCAGCTTCAGCCCGGTGCCGCTGATCGCGGCGACCCGGTCACCGTTCCGGTCGAAGATCGCGGCGCCGACGCAGAACACGCCCTCGGAGTCCTCCTCGTCGTCGATCGCGTAGCCGCGGGCCGCGCTCAGCTCCAGGTCCCGTACCAGCGCGTCGGGATCGGTGATGGTGCGCTCGGTCCTGGCCTGCATCCCCGCCTCCACGGCCAGCGCCCGGGCCTGCTCCCGCGGCAGCGCGGCGAGCAGCGCCTTCCCGGCCGACGTGCAGTGCGGGTACTCCCGCTTGCCCAGGTAGCTGGCGAACCTGACCGTCCCCGGCGCGTCGACCCGGGCGGTGACCACGGCGTACGGGCCGTCTGGGACCACCAGGCGGGTGGTCAGTCCCGTGGCGTCGGTGAGCGAGTGAAGGACCGGCAGGGCCATGCTGACCAGCGGGGACTGAACCTCGGCCGCGTCGCCCAGCTTAGCCAGGGCCATGCCCAGCCGGTACCTGCGGGTCAGCCGGGTGCCGGAATCCGCCGCGAAACCGCGGCCGATCAGCGTCTGGAGCAGGGCGAACGCGCTGCTCTTTGACACCGAGATCCGGTCGGCGAGCTCGGTCAGGGTCATGCCGCCCGGGCCGGCCGCGGCCAGCAGCTCAAGGGTGTCCAGCGCCCGCTCCACGCCGTGCAGCCGGTAGCGCGCAGCCTCGCCTCCGGGCGCCGCGGACTCGATGGGTGCCGACTCGGCCACGACCTGTTCCCTTCTACCGCGAACTGTTCGGTATAGCAGAATAGCTTGACTCGCCCGTGGCGGCCACGTCATTTGTCCCTGATCCCTGACGCCGTGGTGCCGGCCAGGGATGTATTGACAAAGCGCCGTACCCTGCCGTGTCATGAGGTATCCGGAAATTCGGACCTAGAGAAAGTATTTCGGCTGAGCCGAATACCACAGTTCGTTCGGGAAAATTGAGAGGAAGAGCGGACGGATGACCTGGGTCGGTGATGTATTCGGCGGGCTCGGCGTCACCGGCCAGGACCACGAGGCTTCCTTCCCCGACGGTGCCGCGTTCCGCGTGGAGATCCCGAGCGTCGAGGGACCGCGCGTGCTCGACGCGGTGCTGCGGGCCGCCGCCGCCGAGGGCATCACGGTCAACCGGGTCTCCCAGGGCAGCGGCGCGATGCTGCTGCGGGCGAGCGAACTGCGCGAGATGGCCCAGGCTGGGCTGGACGCGGGCATCGAGGTGTGCCTGTTCGTGGGGCCGCGTGAGCGGTTCGGGGTGGGCGCCCACGCCAGGTCCGCGGACGGCCGGGCCCACGGCGACCAGGTGCGGGGGCTGCGCCAGCTTTCGTACGCGCTCGAGGACGTGCTGCGGGCCACCGAGGAAGGGATCCGCAGCTTCCTGGTCGCCGACCTGGGGCTGCTCCGCGCGGTCACGCAGGCGCAGGCCCAGGGCGCGCTGCCGGCCGGGCTGGTGTGGAAGGTCTCGGCCAGCATGTCGCCGACCAACCCGGTGACGGTCAAGATCCTGGAGGACCTCGGCGCCAGCACGGTCAACATCCCGGCCGACATGACCCTGGACGAGCTGGCCGAGATGCGCGCGGCGGTCAGCCTGCCGCTCGACCTGTACGTCGAATCCCCCGATCCGCTCGGCGGGGTGGTGCGCGGCCAGGAGCTCGGCGACCTGGTCCGGGCTGGGGCGCCGCTTTACGCGAAGTTCGGGCTGCGGAACGCCCAGGCGATTTACCCGAGCGGACAACACCTTGAGGCCGTGGCCTGCGCCAACGCGGTCGAGAAGGTGCACCGCGCCGCGGTGGCGCTGGAATGGCTCGACCGGCTGTCGCCCGGCCTGGTTCAGTCCAGGCCAGGCGCGGCCGGGCTGGGCATCCCGGTGCGATGACGCAAGCCGGGGCGGTCGGGGAGAAGCTGGCCCGGGTCCGGGCGTGGCTGGACGGCGCCGGGTACGGTGCGGCGCTGTTCACGAGCCAGCCTGCGGTGGCCTGGGTGACGGGCGGGCTCGAGGACCGCGTCGTCCGCAACGAGGAGCCCGCCATCTTGTCCACCTAGTTGCCTGCCCTCCCCTGGCCGACGCCAGGCGCCTGAAAGGTTCCGGGTCATGAGTAACGAGTCTTCCCAGGGGTTGCGCGAGAGGTCCGTGGGACTTCGCGGTGACTGGATCGCGTCCATCACCAACGTGGCCCCGACCGCCGCCACCACGCTGACCATGGCCGCGCTGATCGGCGCCTCCGGGCTGGCCTCGCCGCTGGCCCTGCTGGTGGCCGGGGCGGCGATGCTGTGCTGCGCGGTGGCCTACCACCGGCTGAACAACTGGCAGGCGTCGGCCGCCGCCCCGGTGGAGTGGGTGGCGCGCGGGCTGTCGCCCGTCATCGGGTTCGCGGTCGGGATCTTGGTGCTGATGACGGCGCTCACCTCCAACATCGGCAACATCACCCTGATCGGCTCGACCGTGCTGTCGCTCATCGCGCCCGGCGAGACCAACAACAAGCCGCTGACCTGGGTGGTGGCCACCGTGATCTGCCTGCTCGTGGTGGCGATCGCGGTGATCGGGGTGAAGGTGACCATCCGGTTCGAGGGCTGGGTGATCCTGGTCGAGTACATGATCATCGCGTCGCTCGCGATCTGGGGGCTCGAGACCGAGCTGACCTCGCACGGTCACGGGATCACCTCGCCGAGCTGGTCGTGGTTCACGACGTCCCACTCCCCCGGCGGGTCGACCGGGCTGATCGCCGGCATAGTCATCGCCACGTTCCTGCTCGGCGGCTGGGACTCGCCCATCTACCTGGGCGATGAGCAGCAGCGTCAGCGAGACCCCGGACGCTCGGTCTTGATCTCGATCACGTTCTGCACGCTGTGGGTGGTCTTCCTGTTCGTCTGCCTGCAGGGGCTCGCGCCTTCTTCGGCGATCTCGAACAACGCCTCCAACGTCTTGCCGTTCCTGGCCGGGCGGCTGGGACCGAAGGTGTTCGTCGACCTGGTGGCGCTCGCGGTCATCGCCTCGTTCGCCACCACTATCCAGTCGCAGATCGTGGACGGGAGCCGGATTCTGTTCGGCATGGGCCGGGACAAGACGGTGCCCCGGGCCCTCAGCCGGGTTTCCCGGTACCGGACGCCGGTCGCGGGCCTGATCGTGATGGGCGTGATCCCGGTCATCGCCCTGATCCTGTACCTGGCCAGCAGTAGCCTGGAGAAGACGATCGTCTACATCGACTCTACCGGCGGGCTGCTCTTCGCCAGCTACTACGTGGTGATCTCGCTGTACAGCATCTGGTACTACCGCAGCGTGCTGTTCCGTGATTTCCGCGAGTTCCTGATGGGTCTGCTGCTGCCTCTGGTCGGTGCGGGAACCCTGGTGTACGTGATCGTCAAGTCGCTGAAGGGCACCCCGGAGGTGGTGCTGATCCTCGCGCTCGTGCTGTTCCTGGTCGGGATCCCGCTGGCGCTGCTGTCCAAGGCGATCACCCGCGCGCCGTTCTTCTCCACGCGACGGGAGCGGTACGCCGAAGGCGACCGGACGCCCAGGCACGCCCACGTCTGAGGGTGCGGGTACCGTCCTGGTGGCCGCTCCATTTTCTGGCCCGAACGATCAGCGGGACTCCCCCTGGTCCGCGGTGTCCTCTGGGTTGCGGAGCGACGCGTGGCTGGGCGGCGACGACGAGGTGGCGCTCAACCATCGCGCGGCGCTGCGGGCCGCCGGGCTGCGGCGTTCCCGGTCTGGGGGCCGGTCCCGCAGGCCGCTGATCGGGATCGCGTGCACGGCCAGCGACCTGAACCGGTGTGACCTCGGGCTTCGGTCGCTGGCCGCCGCGGTGCGGCGCGGCGTCCGGGCGGCAGGCGGGCTCCCGCTCGTCTTCCCGGTCATGTCGCTCAGCGAGGACCTGATGAAGCCGACCGCCATGCTGTACCGCAACCTGCTGGCGATCGAGGTGGAGGAAACGATCAGGTCCCAGCCGCTGGACGGCATCGTGGCCCTCGGCAACTGCGACAAGACCGTGCCCGCCTACCTGATGGCGCTGGCCAGCGCGGACATCCCGGCGCTCGTCGTCACCGGCGGGTTCCGGGTGCCCGCGGTTTTTGATGGCGCGCCGGTTGGCAGCGGGACGGCGCTGTGGCGGCTGTACGACGAGCGGCGTGCTGGCCGGCTGGGCTCCGCGGAGTGGGCGCGGCTGGAGACGTGCCTGGGCCAGGGGCTTGGCGCGTGCAACACGATGGGCACCGCATCGACGATGGCGATCATGGCCGAGACGCTGGGCATGGCGCTGCCGGGTTCTGCCGTCCTCGCGGCCGGGGAGGCTCGCCAGGCTTTGCTGGCCGAGGAGGCCGGGCGGAGGGTCGTCGCGATGGTCACGGCGGGGGTGCGGCCGTCGTCGGTGCTGACGCCTGCCGGCTTCGGTAACGCGCTGACCGTGCTCGCCGCGGTCGGAGGGTCGACGAACGCGATCATCCACCTGTGCGCGGTGGCCGGGCGGCGCGCTCTGCCGCTACCGCTGGAGCGGTTCGGCTCGATCAGCGCTCGGGTGCCGGTGATCTTGGATGTGGCTCCGGTCGGGACCGGGCTGATGCCGGACCTGGCCCGCGTGGGCGGCCTGCCCGCGGTGCTCGCCGCGGTCGCGCCGCACCTGGATCTGTCCGTGCCGGTGGCGTCCGGTGCATCGCTCGGTGAGTGGCTGCCGGACGGTCCTTTGCGGTGGCCGCTCGGGAAGCCGGTGGGCACCCTGCCCGCGTTCATGGTGGTGCGCGGGAACCTCGCTCCCGGCGGCGCGGTGATCAAGGCCGCGGCGGCCAGCCCACGCCTGCTGCGGCACCAGGGCCCGGCGATCGTGTTCCACTCCTACGCCGAGATGCGCGCCCGGATCGACGACCCGTTGCTCGACGTAACGGCCGACTCGGTGCTCGTGCTGGCCGGCTGCGGGCCGGCCGGGATGGCCATGCCGGAGTGGGGCAACATCCCCATTCCGGCGAAGCTGCTCAGCCAGGGTGCCACCGACATGCTGCGCATCACCGACGGGCGGATGAGCGGCACGGGATTCGGGACTGTGGTGCTGCACGTGGCGCCCGAGAGCGCCGTTGGCGGGCCGCTGTCCAGGCTGCGGGACGGTGACGTGGTTTCGGTGGATGCGTACGCGGGGTCGCTGTCGGTTTCGGCCGATCTGGGCCGCCGGGAGCCGGTTCTGCCGCCGGTGCGCGATCGGCGCGGCTGGCCGGTCCTGCACCGGTTGCACGTCACCCAGGCGCCCGAGGGCTGCGACTACGACTTCTTGCAGGCCAGCACGCCCGACAAGATCGCCTTCGCCGAGCCTGTTATCGGCCGGTCGTGACGGGGTGATGGGGTTCGGGCAGCGGCGGTGGTCGGCGGAGCGGGGGGTTGAGAGGGGAACCCACGATCCGTTCGGGAAATGAAAGCAGGTGAGTGGCCTGGGACGGAATCGCGGTCGCGCGGACGGGGGCTGCCTCTGGTAGCATCTGCGCGAGGTACCGGGGCCGTTAGCTCAGCGGGAGAGCGCTTCCCTGACACGGAAGAGGTCACTGGTTCAAATCCAGTACGGCCCACGGTTTTTCGCGTTCGTGTTCGATCGGCGTCCTTGGCCCGGTCCACGGCTTTGCCGGCCACCCACCACTCAGCGCCGGGCAGGCCTGCGGACAGGTATGCGCGTGTCCCGGGATCATAACGCTGCTGGGGCCGCCGCCGCTGGGCGGCAACTTCGCCATGGGCCGGCTCCCAGAGCCGGACAGAGCCCGCGTCGCTGCCCAGCACAACGGCGTCGTACCAGCGCCAGACCAACACGGCGGAGACGCCCGGCGTCCCGGCGACGGCCACCAGATGACCCGGCAGCACCCGCTCACGCCGCGGCGCCGGAAACTGCGATGCGTACCGGACGGATACCACCTGGCCCCCGGCCAGAGTCTGGCAGGCATCCTCCTCGGCACGGAGCACGATGCCGCAGCGGAGCCGCCGGATACTCAAGGCACCTGGAGCCGGAACGGTCACCCGTCGAGTATGCCCCGGCAAAACTCGCAGCAGCCCGTATATTCCTGGCGCGGCGGCGGCCTGGCAATGTCAACCCAGACTGCCCGCGGCTGTGACGGCGGAGCTGGCCCCACCTGAGTTGGAGCGGGAGCCGTCGGCTGGCGGGCTGCTTGGGGTTAGCCCCAGAAGATGCAGGTCGGGTCGCGGTCGATCTCGTTGAGCAGGTCGGCGACACGGTTCGAAGGCGCGAGCAGGTCGTAGATGTGGAATCGGAGGTTGCGGTCGCGCCAGTACAAGGTCCAGGAGTTGTCGGCGGCGGTGTAGCGCAGACGCGCGATCGGAAAGCTGGTCCATTCCGGCCCGAAGTCCTCGCGCCAAGGAGCGCGACGCTCGACGATCGTGAGGTGTCGCGGGGCGACCTGGCACTCGACGCGGACTTGGTGGCGGGCGTGCTCGGGCACTCGCGCGGCGCACCACCGCTGCACTCGTGCGATGTCCAGCTCCGGCAGGGCCATCGGATCACCAGCGGTCACGAGTTTGGGCCGCGGCCTTGAGCACGTCGAATGCGGCGTCGAGTCGTTGCTGACGACGCCGGCTGGGTTCATTGCTGGCTTCGGCAGTCACGAACCCGGTCAGCTCGTCCAGGTCGTCGTCGGTGGCAGCGAGGATTGCGTGCTCGTTGTGGGCGCGGATCCGGAACACCAGTCGTTCGCAGTCGGTGTCCAGCAACTGCAGACCGCGCAACGCTGCTGCCACCTCATCCGGGATGACGATCTCCTTGGCAGCCTTGGCGAGGGTGAGCTGCCGACGGCGCAGATCGAACGCCGAGTCCTCCCAGTTGCTGATCACACCCTCGTCGTCGCAGACACTGCACTGCCATCGGATCGGCGACCCCGCCTCGGTCCGTAGCACGATCATCCGGCCCGAGCAGCGGCGGTTAGCCGGCCGGCGTCGGCATGGCAGCGCGCTTTCCCAGGCGGTTCCGGCGTCACCAGCTGTTGCCGCCCGGACGATGTTGCTCAGGTGCGCGGCCAGCCGGCGTGCGGGGCCCGGCGTGTCCTCGGACAGGTCGAGGAAGTGGTTCAGGTCGGTGACCAGCATTCCCAGGACTGTACCGGCCAGGCTCGGGAGCTGGCGCCGCTGGTCGCTCAGCTGGGACGGCTAATAGGGCAGGAAACGTCGATAACTACCCCAGTCCTGTTAGCCCATGGCAATTCCCGACTTGCCCGGACCCAACGCTTCCGGCTCACGGCTCCGGGCAACCGCCGACCCGAGTCGCCGCGCCCGGAAGGTCAGGCCGCCCTTATGCTCACGGATTCCGCAGTTTGCAAGGCGCCAGCAGGCGGAGGTCATCGATATCGCGGGTCCTGGCCGCCCGTGCCTTCATTGCGAAGACATGAGCCGGTGACGCCGCCATAACGCGCAATCCGGGATGATCGAACACCCGGCGCTTGCTGGCATCTTCCTTGCCGGAGATGTAAACGCTGGCCTGCTCATTAAGCCACCAGTAGGGAAGTCCGAGGTCATCAGCGACCTTGCGGGCCTCCTCCAAGACGATTCCGTGTGGCTTGAACACGGCATCGACATCACAAGTCACGCGAGCGGCGTCGTAAGCCAGGGCCATCGCGGCGCCGCCCACGACGAACACGTCCGCCACGACGCCCCTGCGGGCCAGGCGATCGCCGAGCGCCGCGAAGGCTCGCTCGATCTCTGCCCGGCCAAGCAGAACGTCGCCAGGTTCGGTCACGCAGCCTCCAGGTCCCTGGCGGACAGGTAGACGCTGTGCTTGCGGAATGCCGCCGGCGCCGAGACCAGCGCATCGGCTCGCTGGACCGCCAGTTCCGCCGGGAACCACGGCCGCTGAAGGACCCGGATCTCAGTCCACTCCGGCGCGACCCGATCGTGCTGCGCGGCCAGATGCTCCGCAAGCGCGGCCAGAAGCACGTCCCACCTCTCATCACCAGTAGCGGACGGCTCGTCACAGAGCAGCGAGGGTTGAACGTCGTCCGGCTCCCAGCGGTACTCCTCGAGTTCGGCCATCACGATTCTGCCGGTAGAACGATTCGCCACAGGTCCCTCAGGCAGCGCAGAGGTGGCTGAGGTGCTCGGGCTAACACACGTCGACAAGCTGCCGGTGATCGCGCCCGTCGATCGACCGGCAGGCGTTCCCTTCGAGCGTCCACAAACTGCAGCTTCGCCTGCCCCTGGCCTGCAACCGCAACGGGCATTCCGCGATCGAGCTATCGAGGCAGTCGCCCCGCTGCCTGCGGAGCTAGACCCGCTGTCCTCACCACGCGACTCGGGCTGACCCCAACGCAGGGATCGGCCTCATCCCCGGCTGCGGTACGGCCGGGCGGCCCACCCCGCTATGCCCGGCATCGTCGGCGCAGACCTGTGCTGCTGGTGTTGCTTGGGGCCGCGATCGCGGCTGTAGTAGTGGCAGGAACCGCGGTGGGCATCGGCCTGGCGGCTGGCAAACCGTCAGCTGCCCAACGGCATGGCGTCCCACATGCCTCGGTCCGGCGATCAACGGCGTCGGGTACCACCGGTCCGGCTGGCTCCCCGGTCGCTGTCGGGGCCTCTGCGGCTCCCAGTAACGTCACGGCCACCGCGCTGAACCCGTACACGATCCGTGTGACCTGGACCGATAACATGACCGGCGTCACCGGTTTCGAGGTCAGCAACGGCTGCGGTGCGGACGGGTGCAGTGGTGGCGCGCTTAACGTGCGAACCGGCCCGGTCACCGCGGCCACCATCACGACCACGCCCGGCGCCTACCAGTGCTTGTATGTGACGGCATTCAATAACGCAGGAGCGTCGACGTCGCCGCACCCCGGTTGCAGGTCCACGCCAGGCATAGACATCGCAACCACCCGGGAATGGACCGACACTAGTGTCACAGTCCCCGCGGGGGCGGCCGTCGGGATCAGCGCAACCGGCGATGTGTACCTGAGCGGGGTCGGCTCATCACAGGGTCCCGGCGGCGATCCCTCCTGCACGCCAGCGGCCGACTACGCCGAGCACAGCTCTCGGTTCCCCGCCCCGCAATTGCCATGCTGGTCCCTGATCGCCAGGATCGGCAATGGCCGCCCCTTCGAGGTGGGAACGTCCATCCTGGTCACCGCGACCGCCGGAAGGCTGTACCTCGGCGTGAACGCCGACTCCTTCTCCGGCAACACGGGAATCTGGGCGGTGAAGATCAAGATCGGCGGACTTCCTTGACGTCCCGGCCGACCATGCGGTTCGTCCTGCTGCAGTAGTCAACTCCGTCTGTTGTGGGAGCTGTCATACCGGACCCGGCCCTTATAGGGTCAGATGGGCGTGTTCGTAAAGGCCTGAACCCTCGGCCTTGCCCGACGCGGGAAACTCCATACCTGCCCAATTCTTCTGTCCAGTCGCCGCTTGGTGCGTCCGCAGCCAGAGCCGGTACTGTACCGGTATCACGGGATGCGCGAACTGCCTGGGTTCGTGGCGCTCCCGGCCGGAAAGGGCATCCCAGAAAGAGCTGCGAGCATGACCTTCGACGAAGATGAACTTTTGAGCAGTGCCCTTGGTGACGTTGGCGGCCGCGTAAGTCCCGGCGGCCGCCGGGGTGCAGAAAAGGGTGCGGGCAGGCTGCGCAAGGACGTGTTTGAAGTCGAGCTTGTCGTGAGCATGCCCCCGCAAGCAGCGGCGGATAAGGCCGAGCACGTGCTCAGCGAGCATGGCAGCGTCCTGGATCTCGACGGCAACGGCGGAGATCGGGACAGGCAGGTTGCCGGCATCGTAGGGTCAGGAGTCGCGAACCTCAACCCGGCGGTGGTGACCGTGACCATCCGCGCGGCATCAGAGGGATCGCGGCTGGTGATCCGTGGCGCGGCCAAAGAAGGCCTGATCAAGCAGAGGGCTGGCGAAAAGGCTGCCAAGCGGATAGCAGCCGCGATAGCGTCGGAGTAATTAAGCTCCATAACGCACCGTTTATGAACGCCACAATAAACGGTGGAGTAATATAGCCTTGCGGTTTACCTAACAGAAAGCGAAGACCTCAGCACCCTTCATCGCAGCGAACGTTAGTGCCGTCTCTGGGGGGGCGTGCGCGGGCTGAACCAGGTGCGCAGGGCCGCGTTCATCCCGGCGGCCGGGTCGGGCGTGCCGGGTCCGGCAGCCCAGGCGACGCGGCCGTCGGGCCGGATCAGCAGCGCCGCGGCCGGGGCGGGCTTGGTCAGGCAGCGTGCGGTGATGACGGTGATCAGGCCGGCCAGGTCACGGGCCGCCTCGGCGACTGCGGAATCGGCGGTGAGGTCGAGCAGGACGCCCTGGGCCGCGTGCATGAACTCGGCGACCCGGGTGCGGCCGTGACGGGTTTCCAGCTGGAGATCTGGCGCGAGCTTCCCGACCAGCGGGTGCAGCCGGGCGTCGCTGGCCGGCATCGGGTACCGGACATCGGAGCCCTCGATCAGCTCGCCGATGTGACGCAGTTGCCCGGGCTCGCGAAGCAGTCGGCGGACATGCTGGAGCGGCTCGGGGTGCTGGAGTACGTCGCCGAACAGCTCGCGCAGCGCTTCGGCCCCTTCCGGGCCCACCCTGGCGGGCTCGCCCGTCCCGCCCTGGCCGATGGCGGTCAGGGCCTTCTGGGCCCGGGCTTGCAGGATGGCGTGCTGTCCGGCGAGGTGCCGCTCGGCGTGGTAGGACTCCAGCAGGCCGTCCGGTGCCCGGCCCTGGACCTGCGCGGCGAGCTTCCAGCCGAGGTTGACTGCATCGATCAGGCCGGTGTTCAGCGACACGGCGAAGACGTGCGCGGCGTCGCCGGCCAGCAGGATGCGGCCCGCCTGGTAGCGGTCGGCTTGCCGGGTGTTCGCGGCAAGCCGGGTCAGCCGCTGCGGTTCGGTCATCGGCAGGTCGCCGCCGAGGACCCGCCGGGCGCTGGCGCGCAGCTCGCCGAGGGTCATCGGGGCGCTCAGGTCGGCGGCGGGGTCGTCCTCGCCGGTGTAGACGATAAAGACGCCCGCCGCAGCGTTCTTGTCGAGTACGGCCAGCGGCGCGAGCGAGTAGGTGCCTCGCGGGGTGCGGGCTTGCCTCATGAGCTTCAGGCGGCCGATCCCCGGTACCTTCACCGCGCCGCCGCGCCAGGTGAGCTTCGCCGTCGGCAGGCGCACCGTGCCGATGCGGGATATCTCCGCCGAGGTGGTGCCGGGGAAACCGATCCCGGCCTGCTTGCGTACCAGGCTGTGCGCGCCGTCGCAGCCCACGAGGTAGCGTGCGCGCAGCCGGTAGCCGCCGCCGGGACCGCGGACGTCGAGGGTGACCGCGTCGTCATGCGGGGACAGCGCCGTCAGCTCGTGCCCGCGCCGGACGGTCCCGCCGAGCTCGGTGAGCCGCGCCTCCAGCACCTCCTCCAGCCGGCGTTGCGGCACCGTCAGGATGTGCACCGGGCTGGTGCCGAGCCTGGAGAAATCCAGCTGCAGCGGACCGAACGAGAACCGCGGTACCGGCCCGGCAAAAGTGGCCTCCTGGCGGAGCCGGTCGAGCAGGCCGCGGTAGTCCAGCATCGGCACGATCTGGCCCGCCAGGCCGTTGCCCTTGGGGGTCTCGTCGATCCCGGGCAGCCGCTCCAGCACGATCGGGTCGGCGCCGCTCAGCCGGAGCTCGCAGGCCAGCATGAGTCCGACCGGTCCGCCGCCGGCGATCACGATGTCTACCTGGCTGGCGCGTGCCGGCGGCTGCGCGGGCATGGCTAGAGCCGCCCGAAGACGTCGCACAGCCCGGCCGCGAACGGCGCCGGGAGTTCCTTCGGAGCCAGGTGACCGCCGGGGAACCCGGCGAACTCCGCGCCCGGCCGGGCAGCGATCGCGGTACACGGGCGCTGGAAGGGATCGTGGCACAGGTCGGCGCGTTCGGCGAGCGCGATCGTGTCCGTGCCGGCGGCGAGGCCGGCCGGTATCCGGCTGGCGGCGATCAGGTCTAGGTCTGGCAGGTAGGGGATGAACGACTGCATCTCGAACCTGGTCAGGTGTTCCCAGTTCCCGCTCAGCCGCTGCATCAGATCCCGGTACGGCCCGGGCGCAAGCACGGTCCCGGGACGCGGCAAGACCGCCATGGCCGCCGGAAGCTGGCCGGGCGGCACGTGGCCGACCCGGGACTGGAATATCATGAACGCCGGCTCCCAGCCCTCGGCCCGCAGCGTTCGGTCGATCTCGTCGTAGACGTCGAGGTACTGGCTGGCGTCGGGTGCCCGGAAGTCATGCCAGCAACAATACACAATTTTGCCTTAAAGGCAAGATTTCCTATTTGGCAAGATTACGCTACACTACCTGTCGTGACCGACGGCAGGCCGCTCCCGGGCAGGCGGGAACGTAACAAGCTCGCGACTCGTCACGCGCTGAGCTCGGCCGCACTCCAGCTGGCTGCGGACCGCGGGCTGGAGAACATCACCATCGAGGACATCACCGCCCGGGCCGACGTATCCCTGCGGACCTTCAGGAACTACTTCGCCAGCAAGTACGAGGCGATTTGCGCGATCGCGGTGGACCGAGCCAGCCACATCGGTGCGTCGCTGCTCGAGCGGCCGGCCAGCGAGCCGCTGTGGGATGCCATCGTCAACGCGGTGCTGCAGCACTACCAGGAGGCCGGGCAGGCGCTTGACCCGGAGTTGATGAGCGCGATCAAGCTGGTCGTGAGCTCGCCCGCGATCCGCGGCGAGTACCTGAAGATCGACGCCGAGATGCAGGATGCGCTCGCCGCGGCGATCGCCGAGCGGACCGGCGCCGACCCCGCAGTCGATATGGGGCCGCAGATCCTCGCCGGAGCGGTCACCGCGGCGACACGGGTCGCCATGGGGCGCTGGTTTCGCGCTGACCCGCCAGAGCCGTTGCTGCCCACGATCGAGCTCGCGCTGCGCCAGCTCGCCGGCGCCTGCTCCGAGCCTGCATTCCCCTGCGGAACCGGGGGTTGAGACCCGGCCATGCGTCGCGGCGGCCCGCGAACAGCCCCAGGCCCTGCATCCTGTTCTCAAACGGCTCTGCCGCTGGGTCGTCTGCGCGTTCGCTGCTGTCGGGGTGATGGCCGAACCACCGGGCCAGCGCGCCAGCCCGCCAGGCTGGATGAGGACGTGACTGTCCTCGCAGCAGACGATGTCCGCGTCCGCCTGCCGGAAGATGAGATCGCAGACAACGGCCACCGCATGATCGTGCTTTGTGACGAGACAAGATCAGCAGGCGGCCGCCGGTGTCATGTCCTACCCGGCTGCGCGGGGCTGGGTCACGCGTCCGGCCAGCACCGGGAGTCCTTTCCCGGCCAGGTCGGCCAGGGCAGCCGGGCGGCCCGCCACCGCCATGAGGATCGCTTCGGCCGGGCCGGTGACCTCGGGCCCGCTGCCCCATGACCAGTCGATGTCGTCCGCGTGGAGTCGCAGGCCGGCTGCTCGCTGGCAGGAGCCCAGGTTCGTGCTGCCCCGCGATGTCAGGACCACGTCGAGTGCGGCACGAACGCGTTCGCCGGGCACGACTCGCGGGATTCCGAGGCCCCGGCGCATGTCCTGGTGGTGGATGACAACCGCCCGGATCGCTGTCACCGGACCCAGCATCTTGCTGATCTTGCCGGGGCGCCACGGGCCGTCGAAGGCGGCCACGATTTCCGGTACCGGGCGCTCTCGGGAGGCCTGTCCCGAACCGCACACCTGACCCACGCGCTCGACGGGAGTGAGCGCCGCCGCCCAGGAACCGCCGCGCTGTGGGATCGCCTACGACCGGGGTGCTAGAAAGTCGTCGAAAGAAACCCTCGGGGCGGTGTCGGATCCGGGCAGAGCTGTTCGTAGCAGGGGTGAGCGGCCGCCCAGGAGGGCGCCCCGAACCGCAGGAGATGATCTGAGATGCAGTACCTGGTTTCCGTGATCCACGACTCGGCCAGCCTGGCCACGCCGGATGAGATGGCGGCCATCGACGTGTTCAACGACCGGCTCATGGCAGAGGGTCGCTGGGTATTCGCCGGTGGCCTCGCGGCGCCCGGCTCGGCCACCGTCATCGACAACCGGGGCGAGGAGGCGTTGTTCACCGACGGGCCGTTCCTGGAGTCGAAGGAGTACCTCGCCGGCTTCTGGGTCATCGAGGCCCCCGACCTCGACGTGGCGCTCAAGCTCGCCACCGATGGGTCGAAGGCCTGTAATCGGAAGGTCGAGGTGCGGCCGTTCGCGTGAACGGGGTCAGCATGGCCGAGGCGATCACCCAGGCGCACCACGAGGAGTGGGCGCGGGTGGTCGCCTCCCTGACCAGGCGTTTCGGTGACCTCGACATCGCCGAGGAGGCGGCGGCCGAGGCGTTCGCGACCGCCGTCGAGCGGTGGCCGGCCGACGGCGTACCCCCCAACCCCGGCGCCTGGCTGACCACCACCGCCAACCGCAAGGCCATCGACCGGATCCGCCGCGAGAACAAGCGCGGCGACAAGCAGCAGGAGGCTCAGCTGTTGTACGACGACGACCTGTCCGAGCCTGCCGGCGCCGTTGACGACGAGCGGCTCCGGCTGATCTTCACCTGCTGTCACCCGGCGCTGGCGCTGGAGACCCGCGTGGCGCTGACGCTGCGCATGGTCGGCGGCCTGACCGTGCCCCAGATCGCGCGTGCCTTCCTGGTACAGGAGACCGCCATGGGGCAGCGGATCACGCGCGCGAAGGCCAAGATCAAGGCGGCCCGCATTCCGTACCGGGTGCCGTCGGCGGAGGATCTCCCGGCCCGGGTCTCCGGCGTACTCGCCGTCCTGTTCGTCATCTTCAACGAGGGCTACCTGGCGACCGGCCCCGACACCGACCCCGTACGTCACGACCTGACCGCCGAGGCGATCCGGCTCACTCGCCTGATCCGTGCCCTCATGCCAGACGACGGTGAGGTGGCCGGGCTGCTGGCGCTGATGCTCCTCAGCGAGGCCCGCCGCACCGCGCGGGTTTCTGCGAACGGTGAACTGGTCACGCTCGACGAGCAGGACCGCGGGACCTGGGACGCGACGCTGATCGCCGAGGGTCACCGGCTGGTGCGCGAGCGGCTAGCCGCCCGGGTGGCTCCGGGTCGGTACCAGATCCTCGCGGCCATCAACGCCGTGCACACCTCCGCCCGTGACGTACGCGAAACCGACTGGTCGCAGGTCGTCGCCCTGTACGACCAGCTCGCCCGCCTCGACCCCTCGCCGATCATCGCCCTCAACCGGGCCATCGCGGTCGCCGAGCTTGACGGCCCGGAGGTGGCCCTGGCGGCCATCGACCGCCTTGAAGGCAGGTTGGCCGGTTATCACGCCTACCATGCGGCTCGCGCCGACCTGCTGCGCCGGCTGGGCCGCAGTCAGCAGTCGCGCGCGGCATACGGCAAAGCCATCGAGCTGGCGGGCAACACCGCCGAGACCGCGTATCTGACCCGCCGCCGCGACCAGCTGGGGTAGAGCCCGCGGATCCCGATCGAAACCCCGGCTAACGGGTGGTGCTCGCCGGCGGCATGAGTTACGTGGCCGTGCCGTGACGGGCCGGCGGGTCGTCTGGGCCTGCTTCCAGTACCGTGAGGTCGCGGACCGCGTAGCGGTGGTGCTCGCATTCCTCATTCATGATCACGTTCAGGCAGCGGCCGAGGGTGCATGTCTCTTCTGGGTAGCCGGGTGCGGCACGGGCTCCGGGCGCGGGCAGCTGATCATGCTCCGCAGTTGTACGGTTGGGCGGTGCCTGATATGTCGCCGCGGTGCCGGTGCTCCGTGCTTCCCTTTGCTCTTCACCTCACATGAGTACGAGCTGGGCCCGCAGGCTCACGGCGCGGCCGGGGAGGTGGACGATGGCCCGCCGGGCCACCATCGTCTACGCGGCCCTTGCGGCCGCCGACACGGTCCTGGCCGCAACCGGTCGGGATCGGCAACGCTGGCTGACCAAGCCCCTGCTGATGCCGGTGCTGATGGTGGGCCGCGACCGCCCGGCGCAACGGGCGCTCGCCTTCGGGGGTGCGGGCGACGTGGCGTTGCTCGGCAGCACTGAGAGTGCCTTTACGGCAGGGCTGGTGAGCTTCTTCGCCGGCCACGTGGCGTGGATCATCGCCTTGCGCCAGCGCCCTGGCGGCGGGCGCCTGCGCGGCAGGCCAGTCCTGGCCGCGCCGTACGTGGCCGCGTTCGGCGCGCTGAACGCCTACCTGTGGAAGCGCACGGGCAAGGACCGCATTCCGGTCATCGCCTACAGCGCCGCGCTGCTCGCGATGTCCCTGGCGGCGCTGGATTCTGACTCGCCGACGACGGCCGCCGGAGGCGCGCTGTTCCTGGTATCGGACACCTTGCTGGCGCTGGAGAGGTTCGGCGGCCTGCACCTGCCCGCGCACGAGGGCCTGGTGATGGCCACCTACGCCAGCGCCCAGGCACTGCTCGCCGGGTAACGGCGGCTACTCAGGTAAGCGTGGCCAGCCGCTCCGCCGCCTGCCGGGCGGCTTCGGGATGCCCGGAATCCACCGCCATCTGGTAGCTGGCCCGCGCGGGGCCTGGGTTCGCGTGGCTGCTGAGCAGGTTCCCGAGGTAGACCATCGCCCAGGGGGCCACGTCCGGGTGACCGGAATCGATGGCGATCTGGTAGGCCGCGATCGCCTGCCGGTACCGGGCCTGCCGCTTGTACAGGTGCCCGATGTTCCGCGCCGCGAGGGGTGAGTGCTCGGGATGACCGGAGTTGACCGCCTGCCGGTAGGCTTCCTTGGCACCCTCGATGTCGCCGTGCTGGCCGAGGAGCAGGCCCAGGCGGAACGCGGCCGCCGGGGCGTTCTCGGGGTCCGCAGAAGCCATCGCCTGCTCAAACGCCGACCGCGCTCCTTCGACGTCGCCCTGCTCGGCCAGCCTGACGCCCAGGCTGAAGGCCGCCGCCGGGTCAGGCGCGAACAGGGCAGCCTCATCCGGGGCGCCCCGGACCCGCCTGAACGCCTTCAACTCCGCTCCCCTGTCACGCTCCCGGTGTATCACAGGCGGTCAGGGATCGTCACGTTCGCCTGACCGCCGCCCTTGCCCGCAGCCTGGCACGTCAGCCGGGTCCCTGGCCAGGCCGGGCCCGGGGCGGCTCCCAGCGGAGGGCCTCGCGGCAGATCGCTAGTGCGCGCTGGATATCCGCTGGGCCGATGCCGTGGTGGGTCACGAAGCGCACCAGGTCCGGGCCGTACGCTCCGCCGAGCAGCCGCTGGCCGGAGCATGCGGCCAGGAAGCTGGCCGCGTCCATGTTCTTCAGCCGGAAGTACACCAGGTTCGTCTGGACCCGGCTCAGGTCGCAGTCGATCCCGGGCAGCCCGGACAGGCCTTCGGCCAGCGCGTGCGCGTTCCGATGATCATCGGCCAGCCGGTCCACCATCGTGTCCAGGGCCACCAGGCCCGCAGCGGCCAGCACCCCGGCTTGCCGCATGCCTCCGCCCAGCATCTTGCGCCAGCGCCTGGCCTGCCTGATCTGCCCGGCCGGGCCGCACAGCACGCTGCCGACCGGGCAGCACAAGCCCTTGGATAGGCAGAACGAGACGGTATCGGCGTACTGGGCAATGGTCCGCACGTCCGTGCCGACGGCGATGGCCGCGTTGACCAGCAGGCCGAGCAGGTTGCCCATGGTCCCGCTGGCGACAAACAGCGCCGCTTCCTTACCCATCCGCTCCGCGGCCGTCTCCTCGAGCCGGACCACGGTCGGGTCATCGCCGAAGACGTCATCGCCGAGCGGCGCGCTCGTCATGGCCCGCAGCATGTCGGCCGTGGGCAGCGTCACGGTGTCAGACCGAAGGTCAATCTCGCTCACGTCATCGTTCCTTTGGATAAACCAGGCGGCTGATCTGCTGGTTGAGGTAGCGCTGTTGCCGGAGGTTAGTCGCTGCCCGGGCTGCGGCCTGGTATGCCTCGAAGGCCGCGGCATGCTCGCCGAGCGTCTCCAGCAGGTGGGCGCGGACCGCGAAGAAGCGGCGATCGGCGTTGATCCGCGGATCGGCTTCGAGCCGCTGGATCAGTTCGAGGCCGGCTCGGGCCCCGGCGATCATGCTGACGGCGACGGCGTGGTTGAGCGCGACGACCGGGTTGTCCTCGAGGCGGAGCAGCGCCTCGTAGAGGGCGGCGATCTGGGGCCAGTCGGTGGCCTCGGCGCTGGCTGCCTCGTCGTGGACGGCGGCGATCGCGGCCTGGAGCTGGTACGGCCCGGCTGGTCCGCGCGAAAGGGCGGCGGTGAGGAGCGCGGTCCCTTCGCCGATGAGACTCCGGTCCCACCGGCTGCGGTCCTGTTCCGCCATGGGGATGAGCGACCCGTCGGGGGCGGTGCGGGCCAGGTGCCTGGCGTGCACGAGGAGCATCAAGGCCAGCAGCCCGCTCACCTCGGTATCGTCGGGCAGCCCGGCGTGAAGGGCCCGGGCGAGGCGGATCGCCTCCTCCGCCAGGTCCACTCGCACCAGGACCGTCCCCGTCGTGGCGGCGTAGCCCTCGTTGAAGCTCAGGTACAGAACCCGGAGGACTGCTCGCAACCGGTCCGCCAGGTCGTCGGGGCCCGGGAGGGCGAAGGGGATGCCGCTGTCCTTGATCGACTGCTTCGCCCGGGTGATCCTGCGCGTCACGGTCTGCTCCGACCCGAGCAGGGCACGCGCGATCTCCGCCGCGCTCAGCCCACCGACCGCCCGCAACGTGAGGGCGACCTGCGACGCCGTCGACAGCGACGGGTGGCAGCACATGAACAGCAAGACGAGCGTGTCGTCCGCCTCCCCCGGACGTCGCTCGTCCACCTCGGCTGCGCCGCGCTCGGGTACCGCCCGTCCGGCGACCGCGTCTTCCCGCCGGCGGCGAGCCTGCTCAGAACGCAGGAGGTCGGTAAGCCGACGCGACGCCACCGCGATGAGCCACGCTTTGGGATTCTGGGGCGGCCCGTCTCGCGGCCACTGCACCGCGGCCGCGAGGAGAGCCTCCTGGGTAGCATCCTCGGCCAGGTCGAAGTGACCGTAGCGGCGGACCACCGCGCCGAGGACCTGCGGCGCAAGGGGGCGCAGCAGGTCCCCGACCTCGGCAGCAGGCACCGCCGGCAACCGTTCGCGCTCAGCCTTCGAAGTCCGGCTGATGCTCGTCGATCGGCCTTACATCCGCGTAGGCCCGGGCCCGCAGGTGCTCAGGACCGGGGCACCCGGCCAGGCGAGCGGCGATCTCGGTCGCCCGGTCGAAACTCTCGCACTCCACGACCCAGTAGCCGGCGAGAACCTCCTCGGCCTCGGCGTAAGGGCCGTCGGTGACCATGGCAGTCCCCTCCTTGAACCGGACCCGGCGAGCGTGCACCGGAGCGCTCAGGCCCCGGGTCTCGACCAGCTCGCCCGAGTCCAGCAGTTCCTGGTTGAACGCTCGCATGAACTCCCCCAGCGCCGCCCAGTCCGCCGCGGTCCACGCTGCCTCCGACGAGGGCTGCCCGGCCATCGCCTGGTAGTCCTGCTGCGAGGCGAGAGTCATGATCATGTACTTCACCGCTGAGTTCCCTTCACCCACGGGCACCGGTGTGGTGCCTTCCCCTAGACGTCGGAGCCCGGCCCGGTGATCGGACACCGGTGGTCAGTCGCTGGTGACGGCTACGCCGTCTTTCTCTATCATCAGCACCTGCGTGGGCTCCAGCGCCACCGGACGGTGCGGCATCCCGCGGGGAACAGAAAAGGCCGTAGCGGGAGCCAGCTCCACCGGGTCGCGGTCCTCGAGTTCAATGCGCAGGCGGCCGTCGATGACGTAGAAGAACTCGTCTTGCTCCTGGTGCCTGTGCCAGTGGTATTCGCCGCCCGCGAAGACGCCCAGGCGCAGCAGAACGCCGCCGACCTCGATCAGGGTCTGGTTGTACCAGGGGTGAGTACGCGCTGGACAAGGCCTGCTGGCAGCAGCACCAGGCAAGCGCCGACGCCTTACGGGCGTACCTTGTCGGCTCGCGCGGTCAGGAGCCAGGGGAGCGCGCCACCGCCACCGCCTTCGGTCAGGGCACTCAGGACCATCCCGTTGGCGAACAAGGCGCCGGTGTAGTCACTCAGCGGCCGGTGCGTGCTCGCGAAGGTCATCTGGTGGCCGTCGCGCTCGATGCGATCGACATAACGGCGCGATTGCAGGTACGGGTGGGAAAAGCGGAACGAGTCCGAATGCATCGTCTCTGCATCCTGGGCCGAGGCAAACGGGTGGACAACCGCCATGCACAGCTGCCCGCCGGTCCTGAGCACCCGGCCGATCTCCCTGACCGCGCCCTGGAAGTCGTCGATGTCGAGCAGCGACATGCAGGCCACGACCAGATCGGTGCTGCCGTCAGCGAACGGCAGCGCCGCGGCGTCCGCGAGCATCACCGGCACCGCCTGGCTGGCCTGCGCCGCCGCGCGGACCAGCGTCGGCGACCGGTCGGCACCGACCACCCGGTACCCGAGTTTGCGCAGTTCCCGGCTCGCCCGGCCTTCTCCGCACCCTAGATCGAGCACGGGCCCGGTGGTCGGTGCCGGAAGCAACTGGCGCAGTGCGGGCCACGTTCCTTCCCAGAATCCGTCGTGCGGGGAAGTGCGCGCCCAGGCAATCCACTCATCCGCGTGCTGTTCCCAGGACCCGGCCAGGCTCACGCTCCAACCCTAACTGGCGCGCCGTACAGCCCCAACCCAGGCCAGGGCCGCGCGGGAGCAGGCACGGTGAAACCCCTGATGAGGGCCCGGCGGCCAGGCACGGCGCGATTACGGTCTGCGAAACGCTGCGCACAGCGGCCGCATATGGCGGCCTCGAGGAGATCAATTAGGTAGCCTTTCGGCAACGGTGACAGCAGCAGCTAGAGGACAATGACACCGCTCGGCTTGCCCGGCGGGGTTGACCTCGGCCAGGAACAACGGCGCGGCCTGAGGCGCGGTGACCGTGGCGTCGAACGCCCGGTGCAGCACTGGCGGGTGTACGACCACCGGAAGGGACGGGAATGTCGACGTCGCGCCTGATCGTGGGCAAGGCGGGGTACGGCGTGGCCTGCCTCGCGGCGCTGGTGACGCTCGTCGCGGCGGGTTACCTCCATAATGTGACCGGTCTGGTGGCTGCGACCGAGAAGGGCATCGCGATCGGCGGCAATTCCGGGCCGACCACAGCCGCGATGAACATCCTGGTCATGGGCCTGGAGAGCCGGACCAACTACGAGGGTCAGCCGCTGTCGGTCGAGCAGCTCGTGGAGACGCACTCGGGCAACGAAGAGTCCGTCTCGAGCGGGGAGGTCGGCGCCCAGGACACTGACACGCTGATCCTCATCCACATCTTCGCGGGCGGCAAGAAGGCCGTCGGCTTCTCGATCCCGCGCGATGACCTCGTCACCTACCCGTCCCCGACCTACCTCGGGATCACCGAGGGAAAGATCGACCAGGCCTACGACTTCGCCTACAACCAGTCCCTGGGCCAGACCTACGGGTCGTCCATGAGCTCCGACCAGCGTTACCTCGAGGCCAACCAGGCGGGCCAGAAGTTTGAGATCGCGACGGTGGAGTCGGTCACGGGAGTGCACATCGACCACTTCATCGAGGCGAACCTGATCGGGTTCTACAACCTGGCCCAGGCGTTCGGCGGCATCTACGTCTGCGTGAAGCCGTGGAGCGGGAACGACGGCGCGAACCTGCAAGATTCGGCCTCCGGCTGGGATGCGCTCAACGACGGTTACAACCTGCGCAAGGGGGGTGCACAGTACCTGCATCTTGCGGCACCCCAGGCGCTTGCTTTCGTCCGGGCCCGTGACACGCTCCCCGGGACCGACCTGGGCCGCACGAAGCGGCAGCAGGCGGTGATCGACTACGTCATATGGAAGGTCAAGCACGAGGGCGCGTTCAGCGACTTCGGCGTGCTGAACAGCCTGCTCGACACCGCGAGCCAGTACCTGATCACGGACTCGACCTTCAACCTGCTCGACTTCGCCACCAGCATGCGCGCGCTCAGTTCCAGCCACCTGTCGTTCCAGACCCTGCCGATCTCCGGACAGGTCAACGAGATGCCGCTCAACGGGTCGAAGCAGGACGTCAACCTCATCGACGTGCCCTACATCCAGCAGTACGTGAAGGGCGCGTTCGCCGCGCCCTCGGGCCGGAAGGGCAGGAAGGGCAGGGGGAAGAAGGACACCCACCCGGCCCCGCCGGCTTCGACCGTCACGGTGGACGTCTACAACGGCAGCGGGGTGAACGGGCTGGCGGGCGACGTCTCGCAGGCGCTCTCCGCCCTGGGCTACCAGGCCGGCACCGTCGCCAACGCGTCGGCCCAGTCGCAGACGCTTCAGTCGGGGACCCAGGTGTTCTACGGCGCCGGAACGTCGGCCAACGCTGCGCTGATCGCGGCCAAGTTCGGCACGACGGACACCGCGCTGGCCTCGCTGCCCGCTGGTCAGGTCGAGGTCCTACTTGGCTCGACCGTGATGGCGGTGCCCTCGAGCCTCGCGGCGTCCCCGACCCCGGGAGCGACCTCCGCCACGCCCTCGCCCACGTCGTCGGCGGCCGGGAACGACGGTGAGACCGGCGGCACGATCACGGTCACGGCGAAGGCGAAGTACGGTATCCCCTGCGTGTACTGACATCCGCAGAAAGCTGACGACCAGTGGGTGTGCCGTTCCTGGCCGGGGTGACCGTCGTCTCGTGCGAGCAGGCGGTCGCCGGCCCGTTTGCCACCCGCCAGCTTGCGGACCTGGGCGCGCGAGTGATCAAGATCGAGCGGCCGGGAACCGGGGACTTCGCCCGGAGCTATGACCAGACCGTGCGGGGCCTGTCCAGCCACTTCGTATGGCTCAACCGCGGTAAGCAAAGCGTCACCGCCGACCTCAAGACCGAGTCCGGCCAGCGCATCCTCGCCGAGTTGCTGGCGCGCGCCGACGTCTTCGTCCAGAACCTGGGCCCGGGGGCAGTCCGCCGCCTCGGCTTCGCCGGGGAGGCGCTGCGCGAGCGGTTCCCGCGCCTGGTCATCGCGGAGATATCCGGCTACGGCGGCTCGGGTCCCTGGCAGTCACGGAAGGCTTACGACCTGCTCGTGCAGGGCGAAGCAGGCGTAATCGGGGTGACCGGATCGGAGGAACAGCCCGCCAAGGCGGGCATCGCCGTCGCCGACATCGCTACCGCGATGTACGCGTTCTCCGGCATCCTGGCCGCGTTGTTCGCGCGCGAACGCACCGGCGCAGGCGCCGTCGTCGAGGTGTCGCTGCTCGACAGCCTCGCGGAGTGGATGGGCCACCCGTTCTACTACGCCCGCTACGGCGGGACGCCGCCGCCCCGGACGGGTGCGAGCCACGCCACCATCGCGCCCTACGGCCCGTTCACCACCCGCGACGCAAAGACCCTGCTCATAGCGGTGCAGAACGAGACCGAGTGGGTAGCGCTGTGTACCGGCGTCCTGGGGCGGCCGGAACTGGCGCGAGACCCCCGGCTGCGGACCAATTCACTTCGCATCGCCAACCGGGCCCTGACTGAGCAGGTCGTGGGTGCGGGCATCGGCGAGCTCGCGCTGGCCGATGCCGTCGAACTCTGCGAGGCCGCGCGAATCGCGTACGGCCAGGTCAACGACGTAGGTACCCTCGAAGATCATCCTGCGCTCAGCGCGCGGCACCGCTGGACCGAAGTCGGCAGCCCAGCCGGGCCGCTAGCGACCCTGCTCCCGCCGATCGTCGTCCGCGGCACCGAGCCCGTCATGGGAGACATCCCCGCCGTCGGCGAGCACACCGAGCCCGTCCTGCGGGAGCTGGGCTACCGCGACGAGCAGATCCTCGCGCTCCGCAAGGCGGGCGTTGTCTGACGCACGCCAGGGACCCCGGTTCACATCGCGTGCTGCCAGTCAATCTCCCGGCCGGCGTCCTTGGCCATCGCGTCCTGGGAGAACTCGGCGACCAGCTCGCCGGCGGCGGTGAAGACCTGCCCGCGGCCCAGGACCCGGCCGCTGGCCGCCTTGTCGGCCCAGTGCGCCAGCAGCAGCCACTGCGACACGTCGAACGGCTCGGCGAAGTGGATCGTGTGGCCGATGACCCCGGTGTTGAGCGTGCGGTGCGCCTGGCTGATGTTGACCGAATCCCGGTGCCGGCTCATCGCCAGCCCGATGATGTTCCCGCACGTGGACCAGGTCAGCACGCCCTGGTTCGCGGCGGGAGAGTCCAGGGCCTGGCCGAACCGGTGCCAGGCGTACAGCACCGGCACGCCGTCCACGACGCGATCGCCCGGCACCGGGCGCCAGTCCACCCCGGGGAAGGCCAGCCCGCTGGGCTTGGACTCGAGCTCCTCGGGACCCGGCAGGTCGGCGGGCATGTCGGGCTGGTGCCGCATCAGGTCGGGGTCCTGCGAGGTCATCAGGACCAGCGAGCGGCACAGCACCCGCCCGTCCTGGTAGGCGGTGATGGTGTCACTCCCCCACGTCCGCCCGGTGTGCAGCACCTCGACCTGCAGCTCGATCGGCTTGGTGTAGGAGCCGACGCGGGAGAACAGCGCGTGGATCGAGCGAGGTGACTTCCCGCGTTCTTCCACGGCCTGCGCCGCCATCAGCATCTGGGCGAGGTACTGGCCGCTGAACACGACGTCGCGGCCCTCCGCCGTCTCCGCCGGCTGGGTGACGTCGAACCGCCCCTCGCCCATATCGGTCAGCCGCAGCACATCGGGAAGATCGGACATGGCGTTCAGTCCCCTCTTGGTCCGGCCGCACGCGCTTCGACAGCGCCGCAGCCGCAGGATGGAATGATTTGATAATTTTAGTTTCTTTGACTCATAACCCGCAAGGTCGCCGGGGAACGGGGGAAGGCGGAGCCGCGGCAGGGGGAAGAGGACGCCGGGAAAGGTAAACCGGGCGCAGGGAACCGGGACAGAGGGTAAGGAAAGCAAGGATGGCGGCGCGGGCGGCCAGGCCTATGACCCGGGCTACGCGCCCAGCGACACCGGAAGGTGGGCGGGTCCGCGCAGGTTGATCCGGCCGTTCCACGTGACCGGGCCGTCGAGGGCGAGCACGGGGAACCGGGCGACCAGCCGGGCGATGGCGATGGAGGCCTCGAGCCTGGCCAGTGACGCGCCCAGGCAGTGGTGCGGCCCGGCACCGAACGACACGTGCTGGCGCGCGTTGGCCCGGTCGAGCCGCAGTTCGGCGGCGTCGGGGCCCCAGAAGCGCTCGTCGCGGTTGGCCGAGCCGAGGCTGGCCATGACGAAGGCCCCGGCCGGGATCGCGACACCGGAGACGCTGACCGGTTCCAGGGTGATCCGCCTGCTCGCCTGGACCGGGCTGTCGTAACGGAGCAGTTCCTCCACGGCGTTGGCGATCAGGCCGGGGTCGTCCCGGAGCAGCGCGAGCTGGGCCGGGTGGCGCAGCAGCGCGAGGGTCCCGCCCGCGATGAGGTTGACCGTCGTCTCGTGTCCGGCGATGTACAGCAGCAGGGTCTGCGCGATCAGCTCGTCGTCGTCGAGCACGTCGCCGCCGTCCTCGGCGTTGATGAGCGCGGTCAGCAGGTCATCAGCGGGATTGGCGCGCTTCCACGCGATCATGCCGGCCGCGATCGCGGTGAGCTCGCTGTCCGCGGCTGCGATGGCCGCGGCGACCGCCGGATCGGCGACCGGCTCCAGGGAGCGGACCACCGTGCCGCTCAGCTGCCTGATGCGGCCGTGATCCGCGGGCGGCGTGCCGAGCATCTCCGCGATCACCGCGAACGGCAGCGGGAAGGCCAGGGCGTCGACCAGATCCACCCGGCCCTCGGCCTCGGCCGCGTCGAGCATGGCGTCGACCAGGGCGGTGATGCGCGGCTGAAGCGCCTGAACCGCCCGCGGGGTGAAGGCCTTCGATACCAGCCGGCGCAGCCGGGTGTGATCGGGCGGGTCGCGGTCGAGCATGGACACGCCGCGCGGGCGGTCGGCCTCCTCGCCGTACATCTCCTCGCGCCGCGCGAGCAGCGAGCTCGCGGTCATGTTGCGGTCCTCGACCGACAGGTTCGCCCGGAGCAGCCAGGACACCTCGTCATAGCCGGTAAGCAGCCAGAACCCGAACGGATGCTCATAGACCGGCGCGGCGGCGCGCACCACCGCGTACTGCGGGTAGGGATCGTCGGTGAAACCGGGCGCGAACGGGTCGAACAGCGGCGGGGGCAGGGTCTGGGACACGGCTACGCTCCTTCGCATACGTTGCGATTGTCACATACCGTTATCTATCCAGGGCGGATCCGGCCCGCGCTCGGCACGGTCAGGTGTTGTGGGGTAACAGCACCGCTCGTTCGGTAAATAAAGGACCTTAAGACCTCGGCCGAACGGACGGTGGTATCTGCACCTAGGGCACGACAGCGAGCAAGATCAGGCAGACTCGGCACGCGGCGTGTCCTCGCTGCCCTTCAGACGGCGCGGCGACGGACGAGCCAGACGGTTGCTGCGATGAACAGTAGCGACAACGCGAGCAGCCCGCCGCCCGCAATCGCCTGGGCCGGCCAGAAGTGGCTGGCCGTGTGGTAGTCGGCGCGCAGGATGTTCCCGACAAGGATGGCGAGAACGGTGTAGCCGGAGAGGGTCGGGGCCGGCCCGGGCAGCGCCGAGGAGCCGGGCGACCAGGTCATCGACCTCGCCGGCCACGCATACCCGGCCCCGGGACACCAAAATGAGGTAGTCGGCCACCCGCTCGAGTTCGGTGAGCACGCGCGAGGACAGCACCACCGAGGCGCCGTCTTCGGCCAGCGAGCACTCACGCAGGGTCCACTGCTGCCATAGCGCTTCCCGAGGTCGTTGGCTTCGATCACGTTCATGCGACATCCTCCGTTTCGCTGCGTGGCGCGTCACGGCGATCGCCGGAGCTGCCGCGGCGCTCCCGAAAATCCCGCAACACGCTGGTGAACAGCGCCACGATCCCGTCCTCGTCCAACCCGGCCGTGTCGGCAGCGCTCAGCCAGGTAAGCAGGGCGCGGCGCAGCCCGGTCAGCTCGGGGAGTGCGACCTGGCTGACCGACGCCTGGATGAACGTCCCCTGGCCCGGGCCGGGCCATCGCCATCAGCGACGGTGCCTGGAGCAGCGCCGGCTTCATCGTCCGGGTGCCCGATCTGTCCGAAGACGGCCCTGACCGGCGCATCTGGGCCGGAAAAACATCCAAAGACCTCTTGACTTCGCGGGCGGACCGAGATTTGATCACGGTTCCCTGGCGCTAACCGGGAGGAGGACAGCAGATGGCAGCCGATGCGGCCGCAACGCTGGACGAGGCCTACCTCCGGCTGCACCGGACCGGGCCGGAGTTTGATGGCTGGTTGTCTAACCACGGGCCGATGGCCGCCGAGGCGATGGCCCGCGGCGGCCACGCCGGGGACGTGCACCGCTGGCTGGATAGCTACGTGCGGCGGCTGGAGGAGTTCCCCCGCGGCAGCGGCCCGATCGGCGCAGACTGGCCGGAGGCGCTCGGTGATCCGCGCCGCATAGCGGACTGGACGACCTTCTTCTGCCGCGAGACCGCCGCGCAACCGTGGGGAGAGGTCCTTGATTGCTGGTGGCCGCGGTTGCTGCCCGGGGTGGCCGCCTCCGCCACGCACGGCATCATCCGCGTCGGGCACGCGGTCCGGGCGCTGCTGGCCGACGGCGACGACGCCGCGCATGTCACCGAGCTGGCGCACGGCCTGGCCTACTGGGCGGCCCGCTGGCAGCCGGTCCCTAGCATCGGAACCCACGGGCAGGCCGCACCCACCGCGGCGCGGACCCGAGGGCAGGCACCGGAGCTGACCCCGGCGGCGGCGCTGGCCGCGGTGCCGCGGATCGCCCGGCAGTCCGGCGGCTACCGCGAGCGCCTGCCCCGGCTGGCCGGGCTCGCGGGCTGGCCGCCGGCGCCGCCCGCGGCGCTCGTCCAAGGGCCCGCCGAGGAGGCGAGCGCATGGCTGGCCGGACTGGCCGACGCCGCGGTCACCGCATACCTGGAGTACGGGCACGGCAACCCGGTCATGCTCGTGCACTCCGCCACCGCGCCCACAGCCATCCTGCGCACCCTGCCCGCCCTCGACCGGGAGCTGTGGGTCCCCAGCGCGGCCGCAGGGTGGGACGCGACCGCCGCGATCACGGCCATCTACGCGGCACCAACGCCAGCGCCAAGGGAAACGCTGCCCGCAGCTCCGGCCGGCCCGGGTGCCGCCGAGGAAACCTTCGCCCGGGCCGTCGGCCACGGCGACGAGCACGTCATCAAGTTTGCCGATACCGCCGCCGAGGTCCATGCCAGGACCGGCGATCCGGCGGCCCTCGCTGCGGCTGTCTACGCGACGGAACTCATCCCGCGCGAGCCTTAGTGGCGGTGTGATTAGTCGAGTTGGCGCGTCTGGTCGTGCTCGTCAGATGGGGCAAGCGCCTCCCGCAACGGGTCGAGACCCATGGCGCCCAGGCTGAGTGCCCTGGCGTGAAAGTCCTTGAGGCTGAAGGCTGCCCCGGCCCGTGCCCTGGCGTCCTCCCTGGCCTGTAGCCAGATCCGTTCGCCAAGGGTGTAGGAAGGGGCCTGACCCGGCAAGCCGAGGCAGCGGCGTAGCTCGGCGCGCAGCTGCCGTTCACCCCAGCTGGAGTGGGCGCGCAGGAACTCCCAGGCGATCTCGGCACTCCAGCGCTCGCCCTCGCGCCAGCCAGTGCCGCGTGGCACATCCAGTTCCAGGTGCACCCCGATGTCCAGGGGCACTTGGGCGGCGAGCAATTGCTGACTGTCGAGCATCCCGAGATATGCCCCCGGGTCGTCCAGGTATCCGAGCTCTGCCATGAGCCGCTCCGCGTAGAGCGCCCAGCCCTCGCCGTGGCCCGATACCCAGGACATCCGCTGCCAGCGGTTCAGGTTCTCCCGGTCCGCCATCGCGTGCGATATCTGCAGGTGATGGCCTGGAACGCCCTCGTGGTAGACGACCGTGACCTCCTTCCAGGTGGCGAAGGCCTCAACGCCGTCGGGCACCGACCACCACATCCGCCCGGGCCGGGACCAGTCATCGGAGGGCCCGGTGTAGTACATCCCTCCGTCGCTGGTGGGTGCGATCACGGCCTCGATCCGGTGCGCGGGCTGCGGGATGTCGAAGTGCCTCCCGTGCAGCTCCGCAATGGCGCGCTCGGCACGTTCCTGCATCCAGGCACGGAAGTTCTCGCGCCCTTCGACGCGCCAGGCCGGGTCTCCGTCCAGGATCGCCACGGCCTCCGGCACGGTGGCCCCGGGCCGGACCAGGGTACTGACCCGCGCCATCTCGGCCCGCAGCCGGGCGATCTCCTCCCAGCTCCAGGCGTAGGCCTCCCGCAGATCCACGGCGGCGCCAAGGTAATGTCGCGAGGCCCGGGCGTAGACCTCAGGCCCGCAGGCATCCTTCTCCATGGCCAGCGGCATCAGCTCGGCCTGGAGGAAGGCGCCAAGCTCGGCCGTCGCGGCCGTAGCCGCGCGCGCGGCCACGACGAGGTCCTCCCGCAGCAAGTCCGGGACGCCGGTCAGCCGCCCGACCAGTCCTGAATAAAAGGAATCCCCCGGCTTGGCCCACGCCGCGCACTGCCCGGCGACCTCCTCGACCTGCCGCCTGGGCGCGCAGCGGCCGTTCCTGGCCGCGTCGAGCAAGGTCGCGGACAACTGGCGGTAAGCCCGCGGCACCGCGGCCATCCGCGCGGCGATGCTGGCCGCGGCCTCCTCGCCCTGCGTGGGCATCAGGTCGAAGACCTCGCGCACCTTCTGCACCCAGCTGTTGATGGTGTTGAGTTCGCTGGTGGTGTCCCCGGCGTCGTAGCGCTCCACAGCCAGGGCCAGCCGCTCGGCCATCGCGGCCCGCGCGACCTGCTCGCGCGGGCCCGGGGCGTCGGCCGCGTCAAGGGCCGCCAGCGTTGAGCGATCCAGCCCGGCCCGTCCGGCGAACCCGTCAGCACCCAGATCCCCAAGCTCGTGGTCGTGCCCCGCGATCCCGGCGTACGTGGCCCAGCACGGGTCGAGGGCGGCAGCCCGCTCCACGTACTCCGCCGCGATGTCGTCGATCGAAGGCACAGCTGAAACCTAGCCCCGGGCACCGCGCCGCGCCGAATGGTTTTGCCAGCCACTGAGCATTCCGGCCGCGGGCCCATGCCGCTGTGCATGCTCGCGTCAGGTGCCGGCCAGCGGATCTTTTGCCGGTGGCGGCATAGCTGAGGCAACCGGGCGGCGTCTTAGCTTGCCGTTGGATGAGTGCTGCGCGGCGGCTGCCTGGCTCGTTTCGCCCGCGTTTTGCTGGTTCCTCGTCCGTCCCGCTATCCTCATCCGCCCCTATGCGATCACAGGTACGGGCAGGCCTGGGATTCCGGCCGGTTAGGGGTCCGCGGGTAAAGTGAGGCCTGCTTGCGGGCATGACCGGTCGCGGAGCGGTGATGAGTGAGGATTCCCTGGAGCGGTACGGGGGCGTGCCGGCCGCGCCGGCCCGGCCCGGTGCGCCGGCGGGGCCGCTACGTTGCGGAGGTACTGTGCAGCAGATTCTCGGGCTGTCACGCTGCGCCGTCATCGCACGGCATTGGTTCGAGATCGACCTCGACGACGCGTCCATGGAGCACGGCGCGCGGATCGAACTGCGCGAGCTGGGGCCGCAGCCGCACCGCGGCAGCGAGTCGGCAGCGCAGATCGTCGAGGCCGACCGCCCGCTATGGCGGGCCGACCTGTTCGACCGCATCGGCGACCCGTCCGGCAGCTACGGCGTCGCGCACTTCCACCCCGAGTTCTCTGGCCACGAGCCGTGCCCCAGGGCCTGGGACGCGGCGCTGACCGCCAGCCCGTGGGACTGGCTGCACGACCAGGTGGCCAGCACGGGCGCCGCATCCGGCCACGGGGCGTGGCCACTGGACCCGGAAGACGCCCGCGAGCTCAGCGCTCTGGCGGACATGGTGGTGGCGATGGCCAGGCAGTTCGCGCCCGAAGGCTGCGGCTCGGCGGGTGAGTGCTTCCGGCTGACCCGTGACGTGCGGGAGTCGGTCCAGCTGATGATGGCCTACCTGCGCCGGCCGGACCTGCTAGACGAAGACTGGGTTGCTCCCTGGCGACAGGCCGCCTAGACGGTAGGTTCCCGGTAGCGTGCTGGGTATGTGATCCAGCTTCTGGAGGAGGGCCTGACCATGAGTGACCACGTGCCGGAGCCGGGAAACCCCGGCGACCAGCGTGACAGCGAATTTGACCTGTCGGCCACCGCTGAGTTCGCCAAGATGCGGGCCGTGATGCGCGCATCGGAGAAGCACCGCGAAGGCGGGGTGGATCCCGAACTCGAGGACGACGATCCCGATCCTGCCACCTGAGCCCGGCTGGTCAGCTGAACTCCTGCGCTCCGGGCGTGACAGGCTACGGTCGTGGCTGACTACTATGAAGCGCTCGCGGCCGATTACGACTGGATATTCGATGACGAAGCGCTGGCTCGCGGTGCCGCCATCAACCATCCCGCGACGGCGCGCCTGCTGGAGCGGGCCAGTCACGCCAGCGCCGTACTGGACGCGGCCTGCGGCACGGGGATAAACGCGGCGGTGCTCGCCCGCAACGGCTATCGCGTGTGGGCAGCAGACGCAAGCAGCGCGATGGTTGCGGTGGCAGCGGCCCGGTTCCGCAGCGAACAGCTCGACATCCCGCTGGTATGCAGCATGTGGGCGGATCTTCCTGCGGTCGTCAGCGAACGGTTCGACATCGTGCTCTGCATCGGGAACTCGCTCGTGCACGCCGCCGGGCGCGATGCCATGATCCAGGCGCTCACCGGGCTCCGGGAGATGGTCCGCCCCGGCGGGCACCTGGTGGTCGATTCGCGCAACTGGGAGAAACTCCACGCCGAGCGGCGGATCGTGCAGCCCGCCAAGAGCGCGGTGACCCGGAACGGCCGCCGGTGTGTCTGCCTGTACGCCTGGGAGATACCGGACCGCCTGGACCAGGAGCACGTCGCCCACATCGTGTTCATCTTCGAGGACGGCAGCCGGCTCGAGCCGCACGAGTACCCGATCAGCTTTTATCCGATCACGCTCGGCGAATTGCGCGAACGGCTCAGGGCAGCGGGCTTGAGGGAAGTCGATACCGACTTCGACGATGCCCGCGACCGCTACTCCGTCATCGCCGTACCGGCCTAGGCTGGGCCGTCGGTGGCGGAATCACGCCATCGTCGCGACGGTTGTCACCGTCATGAATGTCGAAATCTGGTCTGACGTCGTGTGCCCCTGGTGTTACATCGGCAAGCGCCGGTTCGAGCGCGCGGTGGCCTCGTTCGGCCATCCCGGCGACGTCACGGTCACCTACCGGTCCTTCGAGCTCGACCCGAACGCGCCCGTGCAGCGCACGGGAACCCACGCCGAGCACCTGGCGGGCAAGTACGGCATGACGGTCGACCAGGCCGAACAGGCCGGCCAGCAGATGACCCAGCGCGCGGCCGCCGAGGGCCTGGAGTTCCGGTTCGACCTCCTGCGCGGCGGTAACACCTTCGACGCCCACCGGCTGCTCCACCTAGCCGAAAAGCACGGGCTGCAGGCGGAGCTCAAAGAGCGCCTGATGCGCGCCACCTTCACCGAAGGCCTCCCGATCGCGGACAAGCCCACCCTCGCGCACCTGGCCACCGAGGCAGGCCTGCCAGCCGCGGAGGTACAGGCCCTCCTCGACGGGGACGCCTACGCGGACGCGGTGCGAGCCGACGAGGACCAGGCTGCGCGATACGGCATCACCGGCGTGCCGTTCTTCGTCGCCGACGGCAAGTACGCGGTCAGTGGCGCGCAGCCGCCCGAGGTGCTCCTGCAGCTCCTGGAGCGTGCCTACGACGAATCAAGCAAGCTGACGCCCGTAGCCGTCACGACCGATGGCAGCTCAGAAGCGAGCTGCGAAGGCGACTCCTGCGCGGTCAGCTAACCCCTCCGAAGGGTCACGCCTAACGTGCCGAGATCTGGATCGATTACGGGGCCCCCAACGGTGATACCACTACCCGTTCGGTAGATAAGGAGGCAGGCCGGGCCCGCCGCTCAGGGCGGGCCCGGGCAGTGCCGGAACGGCGGCCCCAGCCTTTCGCCCGGGTGTTGGGCGCGACCGGGCCGACTGGGGCGACTGGGATCAGGTAAAGCCGACGTTCAGGAAGAAGTGCCCGAGCTTGAGGTCGAGGTCCCCGCCTCCGGCCCAGTGCACGATGAACGCCAGCAGGATGATGGCCAGGATGACGATGACCAACCAGAAGAAGAACACGACGATGCCGGGAATCGCATATCCGGCGACGCTTCTCGCTCTAGCCATGGGCGCCAGCTACCCGCCTCCGCAGGCTTTATTCGGCGCCGGATGCGGCCCGGAGCAACCTGATGTCACAGACGGCCGGGGTTGCCTCGTCTCGGGTTGAGAGGTCAATTCTGGAGTCAAGAAGGTGATCGTCGTGCGGGTGTTCGTGGCAGGCGGGAGCGGGGCCGTCGGGCGGCGGCTGGTGCCGCAACTCCTGGCCCGGGGCCACCAGGTGACGGCTACGGCGACGAGCCCGGCCAGGCTGAGCGTGCTGGAGCAGCTTGGCGCGGATGCCGTCGTGATGGACGGGCTGGATGCGGTGTCGGTCGGCGCGGCGGTGGCCGCGGCCAGGCCCGACGCGATCGTGCACCAGATGACCGCGCTGTCCGCAGCCCACGCGGGAAAACCCGACCTGAAGCACCCCGACCGCTTCTTCGGCACCACCATCCGGCTGCGCTCCGAGGGTACGGACCACTTGCTGGCCGCCGCCGAGGCGACCGGCGTATCGCACGTCGTCGCACAGAGCTTCGGCGCCTTCAACGGCATCCGCGAGGGCGGATGGGTGAAGACCGAGGAGGACCCGACGGACCCGGGCCCGGCGAGCGCGCGCCTGGGAGCGGAGTCCCTGCGCCACCTCGAGGACGTGGTCGTCAAGGCCGGTGGCGCGGCCCTGCGCTACGGCAGCTTGTATGGGCCCGGCGCCATCGACGACTGGGTGGAGCTCGTGCGCAGGAGGCAGTTCCCGTTGATCGGGCGCGGCACCGGCTACTTCTCGTGGGTGCACCTCGACGACGCGGCGAGCGCGACCGTCCTGGCCGTGGAGCAGCAGGCGAAGGGCGTGTTCAATGTCGTTGACGACGAACCGGCTCCGGTTAGCCAGTGGCTGCCGTACCTGGCCGCGTGCGCGGGGGCGAAGCGGCCGATGCGGATCCCCAGGTTTGCGGCCCGGCTGCTGGCTGGGGAAATGGCGGTGATCATGATGACCGAAGGGCGCGGCTTCTCCAACGCCAAGGCCAGGCGGCAGCTCGGCTGGGAGCTGCGCTACCCCTCATGGCGCCAGGGTTTCAAGGAAGAGCTCGCGTGAGCCGGGCCGACGAGTTCGAGGAGCTGCGGCCGCTGCTGTTCTCGATCGCGTACCGGATCCTCGGCAGCGTGAGCGAGGCCGAGGACGCGGTCCAGGAAACCTGGCTGCGCTACGAGGCCGCTCCCACGCAACCCACGTCGGTCAAGGCCTTCCTGTCGGCCGTCGTGACCCGGATCTCGATCGACGTGCTGCGATCCGCCCGTGCCCACCGGGAGGAGTACGTCGGGCAGTGGTTTCCTGAGCCGTTGCTGACCGATCCCTACGAGGACCCGGAGCGGTCGGCGGAGCTGGCCGACTCGGTGTCGATGGCGGCCCTGCTGCTGCTCGAGCGGCTCAGCCCGCTCGAGCGGGCGGTGTTCGTGCTGCGGGAAGTGTTCGGGTTCGGCTTCGCCGAGGTCGCGTCGGCCGTGGGGCGGTCGGAGGCGGCGTGCCGTCAGCTCGCGATGCGGGCGCGGCGTCACGTGGATGCGGGACGCCCCCGGTTCGCGGCGGACCGCCGGGAGCGGGATGAGCTGGCGGCACGGTTCTTCGACGCGCTCCGGGACGGTGACATCGACGGCTTGCGGGAGCTGCTCGCCGCCGACGTTCAGATCGTCGGAGACGGCGGCGGCAAGGCCCCTCAGCTCGCCAGGGCGGTCGTGGGTCCTGCCAATGTGGCCCGGGTGCTGGCCTCGATCTTCCCCTGGCTCGTCCAGATCGGGGTGACGATGCAGCCCCGCGAGGTAAACGGCCAGCCGGGCGCGATTTTCCGCGACCGGGACGGCAAGGTGCTCTATACCCTGGCGCTCGACATACTCGACGAGCAGATCCAGACGATCCGCTCGGTAAGCAACCCCGACAAGCTCGGTCACCTGGGACCGGTGGCGGACGCCTGGGCGGTCGCCCGCGAAGTGAACCAGGCTCGCCGACCCGCAGGTTGACCCGAAGAGCCGGCTGCGCCGCGGACCTGACGCCCTCTTGATGGTGGAGCCGGGCTACTGCCGGGAGCGGCGCGGGCGGAGCACGATCCAAGCCAGAAGGCCAATGCCCGCCACGAGCAGCCAGGGCGAGAACAGGACGTGCACGGCGAAGCCGAGGACGGCCAAGGCAACGATAGCCAGCAGGACCAGGGCGATGATCGCGAACATGGTGATCGCTCTCCATTCATGTCACAGCGGGTGTGCTGATGCCTCAAGGCTGCCGCCGCCGACCGCCCGCGCCAATCGGGATCAGCCCTGGTTCGTCCCTGAGACGCATCCGGGATGGCATCAGGGCCGGCCCTGACCTACCGGGCTCTGCCAGGTGGCCGGCGAGGAATCAGTCGCTGGTGGTGCAGGTGGCGCCGCCCACGGTCACGGTGATCCGGACGCCCGGCGGGGGGCCATTGAGGTAGATCAGCGCGTAGCCGGAGCCGTCGGTCCAGTAGCTGTGCGAGTAGCCGTCTGCCGTCGCGGTCGCTTCCTTGTCGGGCTGGTTGGAGTGCACGTATACGTTGTTCTCGTCGTCGGAGGCGTTGTAGACGCTGGCGGTGGCCGTGCACCATGCCGAGCCTGACGTAGCGGCCTTGGCCGGTGCGGAGTAGGACGCGCCTCCGGCGTAGTCGCTGGCCAGGGTCGCGGCGATCGCGGCCACGACGGCCGGGGCAGAGGTGAGGATGCCCAGCTCCCGGTTGTAGTCCAGGCTGGCGACGGAGAAGTTCTGCGATCCGACCAGCACCCGCTGGCTGGATCGGCCCGCGTCGGCGACGATGGCCTTGGCGTGGATGTACAGGACGTCGCTGTCGTCGGCGTAGAGCCGGATGTGCGCGCCGGCCCGGGCCAGGTCGGTGAAGGCCTGATCCCATTCGGAGTCGGCCGTCATCGTGATCTTGACGTCCACGCCGCGCCGGGCGGCCGCGGCCAGGGCATCGGTGACGGCCGGGTCGTCCATCTCCTCGTCTTCCACGGCGAGGCTGCGGGCCGCCCCGTTGATCACCGACAAGACCGATGCCTGCGCGTTCGTCGGTGACCACACCAGGTCGGCGCCGTCCGGCGGGGTGATGGCCGCGCCGGCGAAGTCGGCGTTGAAGGTGGCGACGATCGCCGCGACGTCGGAACGGCTGGTGTCGATCACGGCGAAGTCCCGGGTGCCGGGGTAGTCCGCGGCGACCAGGTTGAGGGTCATGATGACCGAGGTGGCGTCGTCGACGGTGAGGGTCTTCTGGTGATAGGTGGTCCCGGCCGGCGCCCACCGGACGTGCACTCGGCGGGCGGTCAGGTAGTCGAAGGCGGCCGTGTTCCTGGCTTTCTCCAGGTGCTGGTCGAGGATCACCCGGACGTCCACCCCGCGCGCCGCGTCGGCGGCCAGGTCGGCTTCAGCCGTAGGGTCCGCCAGCTCGTACATGGTCAGGTCAACCGAGGAACGCGCTCCGGTGATGAGCTGGTAGATCGGCCCGATCCCGGCCGCAGGCTCGACAAGCACCCGCAGGGCGGGAGCACGGCTGCGCAGCTGCCGTACGGCGACGGGTGCCTCCGCCAGGTCAGGGGCCGCTGCCGCCGGTGCCGGGCTCGAGACCGCGGACGGCTCGGGCGGCACGCTCTGCTGCGGCCGGGCGCTGCCGCACGCGCTAGCGCCCGCGGCCAGTGCGATCGCCGCGAACGCGATCAGGATCGTGCGGTACACGTCACCACGCTCCCCCTGGCCCGGGATCTTAGGACCGGTGCGGACATGGTATCGGCGGCAGCGGCCCGCGCCACGGTTCCAGGCGCGCTAACTCTCCGCAAGCCGCCGACGGAGCTCGCGAGGCGGCATAGAACCGGTCAGGGTCGCGGATCGTCATGAGCAAGATCGTCAACAGTCATAGGCTTTCCGCAGCCTTGACGTTCAGCCGGAGGGATGATGACGATTGGTGCGGCGGGCGACCAAAGGAGTTCCGATGACGCAGCCAAACGAGGACCTGGTCCGGGCGGCCAGCGCGGCTTTCGGCCGCGGCGACCTGAGCGCCCTGCAGGATCAGTTCTTCGCCGGGGACATCGTCTGGCATGTCGCGGGCACCGGCCCGCTCGCCGGTGACTATGAAGGCCTGCCCCAGGTGATGGGGCTGCTCAACATGATCTCAGACCTGTCAGGCGGCACGGTCCAGCCGGAGTTGCGCGACGTCCTGGTCAGCGCTGACCACACGGTCGTGCTCACCGCGATCCGTGCCGAACGGGCGGGCAAGAAGCTTGAGCTCAACCTGGTCCACGTCATCCGCGGCGAAGATGGCAAGGCCACCGAGGTGTGGACCCATTCGTCCGATCCCGCCGCCGCAGCGGAGTTCTGGGCCTAGCGCATAACCGCGGCAGGAAGGCCCGTCTTCGCAAGGGGCGCTACATCCCGTACCCGTAGGTGGACGTGGGCATCGGTGACGGCGAGCGGCCAGATGGCCGCGCGCGACCCGGCCCTCAGGGACGGGTGCCGAAGGCGGGCCGGCCCGGGCTGGCCGGCAGCACGGCGTAGGCGTCGTGGATCCATTCACACAGCAGCGGCCTGGTCTCGCGCGGGTCGATAATCTCCTCGATACCGAACCGTTCGGCGGTCCGCAGCGGGCTGCGCACGGCGTCGAGCCGGGCTCGGATATCGGC
>Ga0335074_10000480_pt1 | contig 57841 bp, 51 predicted proteins | sample Lox_Sample_23_FD_206715 | JGI IMG/M metagenome (GOLD analysis project Ga0335074, IMG submission 206715) | Soil microbial communities from Loxahatchee National Wildlife Refuge, Florida, United States - Lox_Sample_2.3 | ecosystem: Environmental > Terrestrial > Soil > Wetlands | place: USA...
CGGAGAACCGGCTGGACTTCGCCCACATCATGGACAGCGGCAAAATCTTTCTGGCAAAACTGCCGGAAGGACTTTTAGGCCGGGAAAACTCGTATCTGCTGGGCACATTGCTGGTGTCCAAGTTCCAACAGATTGCCATGAGCCGGCAGGCGCAGCAGATCGCCGCCCGCAGGGACTATTGGATTTACATTGATGAATTCGCCAATTTCATCACGCCCTCTATGGCAGAGATTTTGAAGGGCACGCGTAAATACCGCGTCGGCCTGACCTTGGCGCATCAGGAATTGCACCAGTTGCAGCGCAATTCGGAAGTGGCGAGCGCCGTCATGTCGCATCCGTTTACACGGATTGTGTTTCGCGTTGGCGATGACGACGCCAAGAAATTGGCCGAGGGCTTCTCATTTTTTGAGGCGAAGGATTTGCGGAATTTGGAAACCGGGCAGGCCATTTGCAAAGTTGAACGTAGCGACTTTGATTTCAATTTGACCGTTCCGTTCCCCGACGAGCCGGATGCAACCACAGCCCGATGGCAGGAAGTGATTGCGGTTTCGAGAGAAAAATACGGCACGACACGGGCGGATGTGGAGGCGATGCTGGCAAAGTCGCGCGGGAGCGTGCCAATGGTTGAACCACGGATTGCTCCATCGGTTGCACCGCCACAAACCGTTCCGCGCGTTTCCGAAGTGCCGACGGCGGCAACGCTGGAGTCAGACGAGGAAGAAAGCCAGCACAATGCCATCAAAGAACGCATCCGTGTCCAGGCCGAAACCTTGGATTATTCCGTCACCTTTGAGGAAACCGTGCCGGGCGGTCAGGGCCGGGCGGATGTTGTGTTGCGGCGGGGCAACCATTCGATTGCCTGTGAAATCACCGTGACCACACCGGTTGAATATGAAGTGGCCAATCTCACCAAATGCTTGAAGGCCGATTTCCGGCATGTTGCCGCCATTTCCAGAAATAGAAAGAAACTCTCTCGTATCCAAGAGTTGCTTTCGGAAACCGCAACGCCTGAACAAATTGCCAGAGTCGGCTTTTATCTCCCCGAAGAATTCATTTCCAAGCTCCACGATTGGGCGATGAAAGACCCCGAAGGCGCGACGCTTGAACAAGGAAAACCGAGAAAGCGAAAAATCGCCTTTGACACGGCCCAACTGACGGAGGGCGAACGCCGCCAGCGCGAAGTGGACATGCTCAAAAGTTTGGCCGAGGCCATGAAGCCAAAATGACTTACGATGCTTTTGGACCGAACAGCGGCAGCGCAGTCATGGCATTTTTGAGCGTTGCCATCTGCAAATGCGTGTAGTTTTGGTTCATGGCCTTGGACGAATGCCCCGTCAGCTTCATACGGACCTCTTCCGCAACACCGGCGTTGGCCAAGACTGAATTGAAGCTGTGCCGGAGCGAGTGAAACGTCCGCTTGGTGAAATTCCTGATGCCTTTCCCTTTGACCACCCCCGGGTCAATGCCCGCATTTTTCACAATGCGTTTGAACGCTTCGCTCAGGCCGTGTTTTCCGCCCGTCCCCCTGCCGAAGAGTTTGGGACACAGATAACCCGTTGTTCCGAACGCCGAGATGTATTTCAAGTGTTCAATGACGTGGAAGTGCATCGGCACAATGACCTTTTTACCCGTCTTTTGCTGGTGATACACGATCACGCCCTGCTCCGGCTGGATGTTTTCCCATTTCATCCGCACACAGTCGCTCAACCGCGCCCCGATGAAGTAGCCCAAGAGAATGAGCGTCTGCCATTCGAGTGACGGTGCCACGGCCAGCATCTTTTGCACTTCATCCTGGGTGAAAATCTCCCGCTCTGAACTGCTGTCTTTGGGCGGGCGCACCGCGCTCACCGGATTTTTGAGGATGATGCCATACGCTTCCGCCCGGCGGAACGCCGTGTTGACGGTTTTTAAATCAATGATGGCCGTCTTGGGCGCAACCCCGGATTTGAGCCGCCGGTTCAGGAATATCTCGACGTCCTTGGGCGTCACGCCGGTGACTGGTTTCTTGGCCTTGTCGCCCAGGCTTTCCAGAAACAGCCGCGTCGTCTTGTCATACCGCTCAATGGTCGCCGCGCGGTTGCGCGCCACAATGCCTTTGAGCCAGTCGTTCATGTAATCCTCGACGGAGGGCGCGATCAGACTGTCGCCGTTGATCCGTTCGGAAACGTCGTTGAGGACTTTCCGCAATTGAATGGTGGTGATGGCTCCGGCATTGGCCTGCCGCTCCACGCGCTCCAACTCCAAAGAGATTTGCATTGCCTGCCGTTTGTCGGTAGTCTTGGTGGAACGTTTGAGCTGGCGGCCGTCGCGGCTGGTGTAACAGGCCGTCCAGAACCGGGATTTTTTGCGTCTCACAATGCTTGCCATGAGGTGAGAATAAAGGTGAGAATAAAAAGTTCAAATTAATTCGTTCTGAAAACGTAAAATGATTGGTTTTACTAGCTCTTAAAACGGTGAAGCGAGACGAGGGTTCGATTCCCTTCGCCCGCTCCAATCTCAGCCAATGTAGCTCAGTGGTAGAGCAACGGTTTCGTAAACCGTCGGTCGCCGGTTCAATCCCGGCCATTGGCTCCATTCTTAACTGCGGGTGCAGTAGTGGTTTAGGAGCCGGGGCGTCCAAAACGGACACCAAAACGGACACCAAATTTGGTGTCCGTTGCGAATTCGGCGTAACGGGCGGCAACTCGCCCGTTACCTTTTAGCACTTCGGGATCGTTTTGTTTATCTTCGCGGTTGCGTGAAAAATCCTATGGAAACACGTTACCGTCTGATTCGTCGCGGCACGCGCGGCGGAACTTTTTATTGCGTGGACACCAAGACCGGCAAGCGAACCAGCTTGCGCACAGGCAACGAAGACGAAGCCAGTCAAATCATTCACGCCAAAAACCAAGCGTTGCGCCAGCCCGTGCTGAATATGCAAATCGCCAAACTTGTCATTACTGACCTAGGACGTGTTTGCGCTGCAAAACAATGTGGTTTGGACACATTCCAGAGCCTCAAACTGTTCATTCAAGAAATGACGACAGTTGACAATCTCGACATTGCGTTTGCCGCCGCCGCGCCAGAGGAAGTCTGTGAACAGTTTTATCGCGGTGTAAAATGGGAGGACGGAAACAGGAATGAGTCTGTTCGTATTCGGCTCAATACTTGGTTTTCTGAAAGCCGATTGTTAGGCTGGATCGCCAAAGCCTTCCAAAAGCTCCTCAACCGAACTGACGGGTTTCGCCCGAAAGAATATACGATGGCAGCACTCTCTAAGGATTTGCTTGAAACGCATCACCCGACTAAATCCATTTGTGTAAACTACCGCCTGTCTGGAGCGAATATCCGCAACATGACTGCAAATCTTAGCTGGATGGTGGATACGCTGGCAGGAATTGCTGAAGTCCTTCGCCCCCCGGACGCGGGGAGGATTCAGCAGATCGCGGAGTGTCTTCAGCATCGCGTGCCATTGGAATGCCGACATTTGAATCGTTTGCCAGTGCCACTTTCGCGAGACGAAAAAATTCAATTGGTGAAAGCTGGGGTGAAGACCGAAGACGATTTCTTGGAAAAAGTTCCGAGCGATTTCAAAGGTGTAATCAGTCCACGGAAAGCGGAACAAATCATCCAGAAAACTTGTCAGCGGCGGCAGCGCAACCATGACTTCTGGCTTCGTGAACACAAACGACGACTGGATGTTCTTAGTTTCCGGTTCTCCGAGGTGGAGGACATCTACAAACAAAAAGGCCGCGATTTGGAGGCCGCCATCGAACGATTGTTTGCAACCAACTTCGCTGGCTGCACTGCCATCCGAATTACTGACCAGCGCCAAGCCGAACCAGACCATCTGCTTACCTTTCCCGGCGGCGAGAAGATGACGGCGCAAACAACTGCCAAGGATGACACCAACAGTTTTGTGGATTCAAAGAAAGCTGGCGACGTGATTCCGCAATCGGCGCGTTTCCATCCAGACGGATTCATCTGCTTTGGGCGACCTGATTTTCAGCAACTCGCTCAGGAGCAAGCCGAACATCAAGCGATTGAGCACAATTTTAAGCTGATTCCCATTTTCGTGCTGGCGGAACTCTACGTCAGATTTCGCGAGCGAAAACTTACGCCCGACAAAATCCGGCACTTCCTCCTAAACGCACGCGGGTATCTTAATTTTGCCACGCTTGAAAAGTTTTTCCAAGACGCTGCCAAGAAAATTGAGCAGCAAAGTGATGAACCCATATCGGTGACGCCAAGAACATCAGCAGAACGGACACCAAAACGGACACCAAATTGTTAATAAAGGTATGGAATAGTTAAAACGGTTTAACTTGATTTCCGAATAAAATCAGGCATATTCGTTTCGCAATCGCCGATAGGCCAGACAATCCCGGCCATTGGCTCCATTTTTATCGGGGGAATTTTTCTTCTCCAAACTGTAAACAAAAAAGGCCGCTGTCAACGACAACGGCCTTTGCGATGGCAACAATTTATCTGCGGTATCCGTCGTGACGGTATCCAAACACGGCATGAGCCGCATGGTAGCGCCACGCGCCCGGCACCCAGACACGAACGCTCGTGCGATACGTCCAGTAACCCGGCGCCCAGACATAATCCACCCCCGGACAAGGTGGAATCGTTTCAACAACCGCCGTGGGCGTGGGTGTGACATATGCGGCGCAGACTACCGGCGTTGAAACAATGACCGGTTGCGGCACCGCGACGGTGACGCCGAAGCGGACTCCGGCCTTGGCGGACATGGCGGCCACGCCGAGCAGCGCGGCCAGGACAAGCATTTTTGTTTTCATATGTTTCTCCATTTCTTCTTCGGGCTTGATCGCCCATGCCATGTTAGACGCACAAGTAACCATTTAGTTACATTCAAAGAAAATATTTTGGCGAAGCTGGACGTTTCGAGAAAACCCGCCAAAGAACGGTGTCACGCCTTGTGGGTAAATTGAAGCTGCTTGCTGACCTTGGCCAGGCGCTTTTCCCAGTCGCCCTTGTGCGCCAGCGGGTCGGCGTCCGTGCCCCAAAGTTTCGTCACCATTTCGCGCGGCGGCACGAACGGGCATTTGGCCTTCGGACTTTTGTGCGCGTTGTCCAGCCGGCGCAACGCCAGTTGCGCGCCGGTCATCACCGCTGGCTTTTCCGCGCGCGAAAATTGCGCGTTCAATTTGTGCGCCGCGTCGTCCAGCGCGCCCCAGCGCTCGGCCTGCGTTTTTCCCCAAAGCGTCGGTTGCGTATCCAATTTATTCAGGTTCCAAAAAGCAATGCGGATTTGTCGGACAGGCTTGAAGGCGCGACCCGTCAAATCGCGGAACATTTCCTCCAGCCCGGTGTTGATGACGGAATTTTGAAATTGCGGATGCGTGAAGCGGTGGCTGCCGCCGATCTTGGTAAAATCGTCGAAGCGGATGGTCACGCTTAATTCCCGCGCCTGCAATTGTTCGCGCCGCAATTGCCCGACCAGCCGCGTGGCTTCGCTCAACGCGAAGGTCAGCGCCGCTTCGTAGTCCGGCTCGTCGTAAGGTAGCGTGGTGTTGCTGGAAATGCTCGCGCGGTCGTTGACTTCGAGCAACAGCGGCTCGCTCCACTTGCCGTTGGCGAACAGCCAGAGTTGCTGCCCCCAAATTCCGAATTTTTGCTTGAGCAGCATCGAAGGCAGCTTCGCCACGTCGCCGAATGTTTTTGCGCCCAGCGCGGCCAGCGCGCGCTCGCGGTTTTTGGCGATGCCGGAAAGTTCGCGCACGGAGCGGTCGCGCAAAAATTCCTTTTCCTGTCCCGCCGGAATTCCGATGAAGCCCGGTTTGGCCACGTCGGTCGCCAATTTGGCCAGCCGCGACGAATTGGCCAGTCCGCCCGAAACCGGCAGGCCAACTTTCTGGCGGACGCGTTCGCCGATGCCTTTGATGTAATTCATCGGCGTCGTGTGGCGCCAGACGTGCCGGTCCATCGTCGTCAAATCCAGAAAACCTTCGTCAATGGAAATCGGAACCAGCGTCGGCGAATATTCTTCCAGAACCCGAAACATGTCTGCCGACAAACGCCGGTATTCGTCATAATGCGGGCGGCACAGGACTCCTTTCGGACAAAGCCACGCGGCCTCGAAACATGCCATGCCGGTTTTGACACCAAATTTTTTGGCAAGCCGGTTGGCGGCGATGACGATGCCCTCGCCGCGCCGCCCGCCGCCGACCCAGACGGGACGGCCCTGCAATTTTGGATTCAGCGCAATCTCGCAACTGGCGAAAAAGCTGTCGGCGTCAACGTGCAGGATGCGGTTGTTCGTGCTCACGCGCGTCCATCAATTTAGCGCGCCGCAAAATTCCGCCAAGCAACAAAAGCTGAAAAATTGTCCGGTGGAAAAATCGGGCTCGCAATTGTCCAAAACGGCCGTGGTTGAAATGAAAGCGGAATGCGCCTGGTTTTCTTTAAGCCGAAAAAACTTCGACGCCGTTTCGTTTCCAACTATTTTCTCCGCGTGCATTTGTCCCATTTGCGGCTGCGGGATTTTCGCAACTACGCCCGGCTGGACGCGGATTTCGCGCCCGGCTTCCATTTGTTGCTCGGCGACAACGCGCAGGGCAAGACGAACATCCTCGAGGCGATTTATCTCCTGGCCACGCTGCGCTCGTTCCGCGGCGGCGGTGGCGCGCAAATGATCCGGCACGGCCAGCGCGGCTGGTTTGTCGGCGGAAAAATCATCGGCGCGGGCGAGCGCGAAGTGAAAATGTTCTGGTCCGCCAGCGAACGCAAACTTGCGCTCGACGGCCGGTCGGTGAAAAAGCTCGCAGATTATTTTGGCATCCTGCGCGCCGTGGTCTTTTGCACGGAAGATTTGCAGATCGTGAAAGGCGCGGCGCGTGCGCGGCGGCGGTTTCTGGATTTGCTGCTCGCGCAAACGAATCCGATTTATTTGCCGTTGCTCCAGCGTTACATGAAAGCCGTCCGCGCGCGAAACGCGTTGCTCAAAAGTCGTTCCGACGACGAAGCCGCGCTTGACAGCTTTTCCGCCGAACTCGTGAAACTAGGCGACGAAATTATCCGCGCGCGCCGGGAATTGATTCCAAAACTTTCGCCGCTCGTGCGGCTCGCCTATCGCCGCATTTCCAATGACGCAGAGGAATTGCGCATCGAATACCGGCCCAGCGTGAAAAAGGATTTCGCCGTCGAACTCGCGCAATCGCGCGCGCGGGAAAAAACCTTCCGCGCCACGCTGGTCGGTCCGCATCGCGACGATTTGCAATTGTTGCTGAACGAAAAATCCGCGGCGCAATTCGGCAGCGAAGGCCAGAAACGCACGCTGGCCATCGCGCTGAAAATGGCGCAGGCGGAATTTCTGGCCGGCGTCCACGGCAGCACGCCGGTGCTGCTGATTGACGACGTGATGGGCGAACTGGATTTGAAGCGTCGCAGCGGATTTCTGCCACTGCTCGAACAGGCGCGCAAAACGAGCGGCCAGGTTTTTATGACGGCGACGGAAGAAAACTGGCCACGCGAACTCGGCAAGGATTTGCAGCGGTGGGAAGTGAAGGCGGGAATGTTGCAGAAGAAAACATCGAACATTGAACGCTGAACACCGAACATCGAATTGAACCACGTTCGGCGTTCGATGTTCGATGTTGGATGTTCGATGATTTCCCGTTAGAATTTTCCCATGCGAATTTTGTCAGGCATCCAGCCCAGCGGCGCGCTGCATCTCGGAAATTATTTCGGGATGATGCGCCCAGCCATCGAGCTTCAGGACAAAGGCGAAGCGTTTTATTTCATCGCGGATTATCATTCGATGACTTCGCTCTTCGACGCCGCCGAGCGCCGGAAAAATTCCCTGGACGTGGCGCTGGACTTTCTTGCGTGCGGCCTTGACCCAAAAAAATCCGTTTTCTTCCGGCAATCCGACGTGCCGGAAGTCACCGAGCTTTCCTGGCTGCTTTCGACCGTCACGCCGATGTCCATGCTCGAAAAAGCGCACAGCTACAAAGATAAAATCGCCAAGGGCATCGCGCCGAGCCACGGCTTGTTTGCCTATCCGGTTTTGATGGCGGCGGATATTTTAATTTACGATTCTAACGTCGTGCCCGTTGGCCGCGATCAAAAGCAGCACGTCGAGATGACACGCGACATCGCCGTCAAGTTCAACGAGCAATACGGCCAGACGTTCGTGATTCCCGAACCGCAAATCCGCGATGAAGTTGCTGTCGTGCCCGGCACCGACGGCCAGAAAATGAGCAAGAGCTACGGCAATACGATTGAAATTTTCGGCGACGAAAAAATCATCCGCAAAAAAATCATGTGCATCACGATGGACAGCCGTGCAATGGGAGACCCGAAACCTGACGCAGACAAAAATATCGCTATACAATTGTTAAAACTTGTTGCCCGCCCTGAAGTTGCACAGTTACAGGAACAACTCTTGCGTGAAGGCGGTTTAGGTTACGGAGATTTGAAAAAGAATCTATTCCAGAATTATTGGAATTATTTCGCTGACGCGCGGAAGAAACGCGCCGAATTGACAGCAAATCTAGATTACATTCACAAAATTCTCGCCGATGGCGCGGCAAAAGCGCGGACGTTGGCGCAGAAAGTTTTGAAACGCGCCCGAAAAAATTGCGGGTTGGAATAGCTAAACGATTTTCAATTTCGGCAAATCCTGCGAATCCACCAAACCCACCGGCTCGCGCTTTGCATTCACGACAATCAAATCGTCAATGTTCCGCTCGTTGAAAAGTTTCAGCGCCTCGACGGCCAGCGCGTTTTCAGAAATGCAAATTGGATTGCGCGTCATCACATTTTTGAGCGGTTGCGACAAAAGATTTTCGTCCGACGCCATGCGGCGGCGGAAGTCGCCGTCCGTAAAAACACCCGCGAGCCTGCCGCGCGCGTCCACGACACTCAAGCTGCCCGATTTCGCGTGCGTCATCACCAGCAACGCTTCCTTCACGGACAAATTTTCATCCGCGACCGCGTTGCGGTTCCCCGTGCGCATGATGTCGCCGACCTTCAGCAGCATCGCGCGCCCGATCGCGCCGCTCGGATGCAGCCGCGCGTAATCTTTTTGCTTGAAGCCGCGCGCCTGCAAAATGGCCATCGCCAGCGCGTCGCCCATGACGAGCATCGCCGTCGTGCTGCTCGTCGGTGCGAGGTTGAACGGGCAGGCTTCCTTCGGCACTTTCACGTTGAGCGAAATGTCGCTGTGCTTGGCGAGCGCCGACTTCATATTGCCCGTAAGTGAAATGATTTTGACGGAAAATCTTTTGAGCGCCGGCAGCAAATTCAACAATTCCTCCGACTCGCCGGAATAGCTCAAAGCAAGAATCACGTCGCCGTCGTTGACGATGCCCACGTCACCGTGCAGCGCATCCACGCTGTTGAGCACGACGGCTGTAGAGCCGGTGCTGGTGAGTGTCGCGGCAATTTTTTGCCCGACGTTGCCGGATTTGCCGATGCCGACAAGGACGATTTTCCCGCGGCGCTTGATGGCCTCAACAATTGTTTCAACCGCAGCGTCAAAGGATTTGTCCAGTTGCGCGCGCACTTTTTTGAGCGCGGCAATTTCCACGTCAAACACTTCGCGGGCTTTGGACAGATGATTCACGAAGCCAGAATGCTGCGAAAAGCGATTTTATTCAATCACGAATGAAGTGTCGGGTTCCCCCACGGCGCTTGCGGACTTCATCTTGCGCCGGTTTGAAATTGCTGCGACACGCGATTGAAGCGTTTGTTGTCGGCGCGGATGCGCGCCGAAAGCGTGCGCGCGGTCGCCTGCAAAAACGGCGTCGCCAGCGCGGGCGCTTCGCGGGTGAGCCGGTTGAAATTGGCGGCGGAAATTTTCAGGAGCGTGCTGTCCACGTTGGCGATGACGTCCGCCGAACGCGGGCCGTTATCGAACAGCGCCATGTCTCCAAAAAAATCCCCGGCACTGAATATCGCCAGAATCGTTTCCCGTTCGCCGATCATGGTTCGCGCGCGCAATTCCCCGGCCATGACCAAATACATGGCGTCGCCAGCGTCGCCTTGGTTGAACAGCACCGACCATTGCGGCACTTCTTGAAGTTCCATGAAGTCGGAAAGATGCGCGAGTTGCGCGTCCTTCATGTCGGCCAGGATTTTTATCCGGCGCAACGCACCGGGCGTCAATCCGGCGCGCGGCAAAGTTTCAGAAGTCGTTCCGTTATCCGGGACAAAATAATTTTCAAGTTCGGGAATTTCCACCGCCTTCTGCCAGTTGCCGGCGTTGCGCGCAAAGACCCATGTATCGGCGAGAACGCGGCCGTCATTGATCCAATCCACCAACATCGGCAATTTGACGGGGCCATAAGGCGCGTCGTCAATTCCCCATATAAAATAGGCATCGTTGGGTTCCTGCGACTCCATATGACAGTTTTACCACAGTCATTTTGAATTTGAAAGGGCAAAAGCGCCGCCCGGAATCTGGCGACAAGCCGGTGCTGCACGGCAGCCGTCCGGTTTTCAATGCCTACTTCGTTTGTGCGAACAGCATGAACACCCGCGGGCCGCGCGCGGTGGCGATGGCGAAATGCTCCTCTTGCGCGCCGAGCGGAATGGCGAGGCCGTCGCAGTTTTTGTCGTGAACCGGTTTGCCGTCCGCAAGGAGCATATAATGATGCGTGCGATGTCCGGGAATTTGATGCAGCGCAAGCTGCCAGCCACCCGAAACGTCGCGGCTCATCGGCATTTTTTCCCAATCGGTGAATGTGCCGGCGACTTCGACCTTCGTCGGCGTTTCAGCTTGTCCCTCCGGCAAATTCCATCGAAAAATTTTGCTGTAAGTTTGTTTTCGTTCTTCAGTTTTAAGTCTCATGTGTGCGTGCTAAAAAATGGATTTGCGCCTGGCATAAACTACTGTGGAGAATTTGACCACGAGCGCTATTCCGCGTTCGGATATGACCCGAGGATTTTTACAAAATTGCAATGCTCGCCAAGATGCCGGATGGCTTGGGCGACATTTTTGTCCTGCGCGTGACCGTCGCAATCAATAAAGAAGAAATATTCCCATGCCTTGCGCTTGCTCGGGCGCGATTCGATTTTTGTCATGTTGATTTTGTGGCGGCGGAACGCGGCGAGGGCTTCGTGCAACGCGCCAATCTTGTCCGTGACGCTGACCATCAAGCTCGTGCGGTCGTGGCCGGTGGGCGGACCGCATTGGCGTCCAAGCACGAGAAAGCGCGTCGCGTTCGCGGCGTTGTCCTGGATGTCCTGCTCCAAAATTTCCAAACCGTATTTTTCGGCGGCCAGAATTCCGGCGATGGCCGCCGTGTTTTTTTCCTTCGCGGCCAGTTCCGCCGAACGCGCGTTGGACGACGTTTCAATGATTTCCACGCGCGGCAGATTGTTTTGAATCCAGCCGCGGCATTGCGCGAGCGATTGCGGATGCGCGTAAAGCTTTTTGATTTTAGCGCGCGGTGAATTGCTCAAGAGACATTGCTGCACGGGCAAAACAATTTGCGAAACGATTTTCAAATCGCTGTCCACGAACATGTCGAGCGTGTGCGTAACGACGCCTTCGGTGGAATTTTCGACCGGGACGACGCCGTAATCCGCGCGGCCCTTGCTGACCTCGGTGAAAACGTCCGCGATGGTCTTTTGCGGCGCGTAAGTCAAGCTCGAACCAAACCGCCGGATCGCCGCCTGATGCGTGAACGTCGCCTCCGGGCCGAGATACGCGATGCTCATGGTTTTTTCGAGCGCGAGCGCGCTGGACATGATTTCGCGGTAAATCGCGCGCAACTGTTCGGCGGTCATCGGACCGGGATTGAGTTTCGCAATGCGGTCGAGCACGGCGCGTTCGCGATGCGGCGCATAAATTTCCTCGCCGGCCTTGCGCTTGATGCCGCCGATGGCCAGAACGTGGCGCGTGCGTTCGCTTAAAAGCCGCACGAACTGCGCATCGAGCTTGTCAATCGCCTGGCGATGTTCGGAAATGTTCACAGCAACGCAGAATGGAGAAATGCGCAGGAAGAATCAAACCTGTTTCGCTCGGCAAAAGGATGACTCGAAGATGGCAATGCGGCGGAGTTCGTCCGCATGGTTGCGCCTTGACGCCAGTTTGCGATTCATTAAAGTCGTTTTCATGAACTCCCGCCAATTTCTCGTCACCGGTTTGTCCGCTCTTTCTGCGGTCATTTTAATCAGCGGTTGCGCTTCGACAAAACCCGACCCGGAGCACCCGATGCTTTCGGTGCTCGACCAGTTTGATCACGCGCCGGCCACCGGACCGGGCGAAGCGCCGATGCCCGTCCGCCCGCTGCCGACGAATTCCGTCACGATGAACTGGCCCGGTGATGGTCTCGCGCAACATCCGTTTCTTTATTACGGCGAGGGCAACAACGTCCTTTATGTGGTCAATCACGGAAAAGTAGTCTGGACTTACGCCCTGCCGCGCGGCGGCGAGATTGACGACGCATGGATGCTCTCGAACGGCCACATCATTTGCACCAAAATGAACGCCTGTTACGAAATCACGCCGCAGAAGAAAATCGTCTGGTCATACTTCTGCCCAACGAACACGCAGATTCACGCATTGCAGCCGGTTGGCCTCGACAAGGTGATGGTGGTGCAAAACGGCTTGCCGCCGCATTTGATGATTTTTAACAAGAAGGACAATTCCATCGTCTTCTCGCACACGCTTCCGATGTTCACCAATACCACGGTCAAATTGGTTCACACGCAGTTCCGCAATTGCCGCGTCACCGCCCAAGGCACTTATTTGTTGGGATTTCTCGACGAAGGCCTCGTCGAAGAATATGACACGAATTGGAACCTCATCTGGAGCTATGACGCCGGCCGGCCGTGGTCGGAGGTGCGGCTCAAGAACGGCGACACGCTGATTCCCGGCGACAACCGCAGCTTTGTCCACGAAGTGAACCCGCAAGGCAAAATTGTCTGGGCGATTGAAGCCAATTCGCTTCCCGGAATTGTGCTGCACGACGTGCAGACCGCCGACCGGCTGGCGAACGGCGACACCATCATTTGCAACCGCGGCGGCAGCGCCAAAGGTCTGAATCCGCCGCAAGTCATCGAAGTCACGCCCGACAAAAAAGTCGTCTGGGTTTTGCAGGATTACAAGGATTTGCCGTCCTGCACCGGCGTTCAATTGCTGGACGAGCCGGGCATTCCGGAAATTCCGGGGGATCTGGAACGGTGAAGTCATCGGCCGAACCTGGCTGATTTACAAATTCACAATCGCCGGATCGCCGTAAAGCGTGAAGGAGCCGGCGCGTGTGATTTTCAAATCCATGAGCTGCCCGCGATGCCGCTCGCTGCCGTCGAACAGGACGATTTTATTGCAGCGCGTCCGGCCGGTCATCCGCGCCGGATTTTTTTTGCTCGGGCCTTCGACGAGAATCTGCATTTCCCGCCCAACGTAATTTTTGTATTTGCGCGCGCCAATTTCATTCACGGTTTCAAGCAGCCGCTGATTTCGTTCCTCGCGGATTGGTTGCGGGACTTGATCGGACATTTCGGCGGCGGGCGTGTCACGGCGCGGCGAGTATTTGAAAATGTAGGAGTTGTCGAATTCCACCTCGCGCGCGAGCGAAAGTGTTTCTTCAAAATCTTTTTCAGTTTCACCGGGGAAACCGACAATGATGTCCGTGGTGACGCCGATTTCCGGCTTGGCGGCGCGCAGTTTTTGGATGATGCCGAGAAATTTTTCGCGCGTGTAGCCACGGTGCATTGACTTCAGCACGCGGTCGCTGCCGCTTTGAACGGGCAGGTGCGCGCTCTCGCAAAGCTTCGGCAGGCGCGCGTAGGCGTTTATCAAATCGTCGCCGTAACCTTTCGGGTGCGGCGAGGTGAAACGGATGCGTTCGAGTCCGTCAATTTCGTGGACGGCATCGAGCAATTGCACGAACGCAGATTTTCCGTCGCGGGCTGGAATGTCGCGTTTGCCGTAGCTGGTGACAATCTGGCCGAGCAGGGTGATTTCCTTCACGCCGCGCGCAACCAGTTCGCGGCACTCGGCGACAATGTCGGGAATCGTCCGGCTGCGCTCGGCGCCGCGCGTCGAAGGTACGATGCAAAAGGTGCAATGCTGGTTGCAGCCTTGCATGATGCTGACAAATGCAGAGACGGATTTTTTTGAACTGCCGTTGAGCAGATGTTCACGAATCGTCGCTTCACTGTTTTTCTCTTCGGCAACGTCCACGATTTTTTCACGAGAGCCGGAAATGATTTCGTCCAGATAGTCCGCTGCGCGATGAAATTTCTGCGTTCCCAAAACCAAATCCACGTCCGGCAGCCGGTCAATCAATTCCCGCCCGCGGCTTTGCGCCATGCAGCCAAGGAAGCCGAGCACGACGTCCGGCCGTTTTTTCCGGACATCCGCCGCGATGTTTTCCATTTTGTTCAGCGCTTTTTGCTCCGCGAAATCGCGCACGCTGCATGTATTTAGCAACACCACGTCGGCGCTATTTTCCGATGGCGCGAGCGACCAGCCTTTGGCGACGAGCTGTGCGGCGACGGCTTCGCTGTCGCGCTCGTTCATCTGGCAACCATAGGTTTTTATGAAAACGCTCGGCATTTTTTCAGGAAAACAAAATACGCGCGGGGCGCGGCATTGGAAAGCCGAATCCTCCCGCGCGGCACAACTCGCTTGCGGGCGCGCGGCAAACTTGTATCTTCCAGCGGAAAAGGTGGTTTGGTTTATGCTCCAAAGCAAAGCTGGATCGCATTATGCAATCTGAACCGTTAAAAGTTTTGTTCATTGGCCATGACGCGCATTTCGCGCGCGTCGTCGCCGACATGCTCCGCGAGGGCGGCGGGATTATGGAAGTCACCGCCGCGCCAACGCTCGACACCGGGTTGAAAAGTCTGGAGGAAAATTCGTTTCACGCCGTCCTGTTTGAACTGCCGACGACGAACACCGCCATCTTGTTTCAAGTCACGTCGCTCGCCGTCAAAGCCGGGCGCGTGCCGGTCATTGTTTTGGGTTCGACCAATGACGAGGATTTTGCCGTGGAAACGGTCACGGCGGGCGCGCAGGATTATCTGGCGCGGGAACAGCTCGATCCACACGCGCTGCAACGTGCGATCCGTTGCGCGATTGAGCGGCAGTCCGAACGTGTCGCGTTGATCAACGAAAAGGAAAATTACTACGGCATTTTTGATCATCTCGTTGAAGGCATTTTTCGCACGACGCCCGACGGGCATTATTTGCTGGCGAACATGGCGCTGGCGAACATCTACGGCTACGACTCGCCGGTGGAATTGATGGCCAACATCACCGACATCGCGCACAAGCTTTACGTCGAGCCGGGCCGGCGCGAGGAATTCGTCCTGTTGATGCAGGCCAACGACACCATCACCGGCTTTGAATCGAAAATTTACCGCAAGGACGGCGACATCATCTGGATTTCGGAAAACTGCCGCGCCGTGCGCGATGCGGAGGGCAAGGTGCTTTACTACGAAGGCTCGGTCGAAGACATCACCGAACGCAAACACGCCGAGGACCAAATCCGCCGGACGACCGGCGAGTTGTCCCGCAGCCGCGAGGAGTCGCGCGCCAAAAATCTGCTCATGGAGGAAAATTTGCAGACCGCGCGCGAAATCCAGCTGGCCATGCTGCCGCAGCAATATCCGGTGTTTCCCAAAAATGTTCCGGCGGAGCAAAGCGCCTTTCAATTCGCCCATCGCTACCAGCCCGCTGAAACCGTCAGCGGCGATTTCTTCAGCATTTCCGCGTTGTCGGACACGGAAGCGGGCGTTTTTATCTGTGACGTGGCCGGGCACGGTGTGCGCGCCGCGCTCGTCACCGCCATGATTCGCGCACTGGCGGAGGAATTGAAGCCGCTCGCGCGCGACCCCGGATTGTTTTTGCGCAAACTTAATTCCGATTTGAGCGCCATTCTTAAAAGCACCGGTTCGCCGATGCTCACGACCGCGTTTTATCTCGTCGCGGATTCCCGGATCGGTGTCATGCGTTACGCCAACGCCGGCCATCCCAAGCCGCTGCTCCTGCGCCGCTCGGAAAACAGGATTGAAACTCTTGCCAATGCCTCCGGCCACAGCCAGCCCGCGCTCGGCCTCTTTGAAGAGCCGCCTTACGAAACAACCGAGACACGCCTCGCGCCCGGCGATTGCCTGATGCTGTTCACCGACGGCCTTTACGAAATGCAGGGCGCGAACGAGGAACTTTACTCGCAGCAGCGGCTGATGGTGGACGTGGAAAGCCTGATCCAAAAACCCGCCGGTCAATTGTTCGACGAACTGCTCGAACTTCTCCGCGCCTTTTCCATCAGCCACGAATTTGAAGACGACGTCTGCCTCGTCGGCATGGAATTCCCCGGCAAGCTGGAACAGAAAAAATCCTGACGCGCGCGAATGGAGGGTGGCGTTTCATTTTAGTTAAATGCAAAAATGATAATCAGACTCATGGCTTGGCCGAATTTGTAGGGGGCAGTCGGCATGGCTCCAGCGCGGTGTTAGGCCGACGACCCACTACTTGTCTTGCTCAATCTTCAACTTCATGTTCGCTGGCAAATAATTGGTGATGGAAGCGACGCTCACAACATTGGTGCGCTCCTGATTGGCAATGGCGCGTGCGTCCGCCAACTCTTGGATGAAATACTGGTCCGTAACTGTCACCCCGCTAAAATATCTGTCGTAATAGTCGGAATCACGAAATACACAAAAGCGAAAGAGGCTCTGCAACTGATTGGTGTCTCCGGCAACGGATAATCTGTAAAAATGCAAATCAGCACCAACGTCATAGACCAAGCGGTCATAAACGGCTGCCCGATGGCCACGACCGTAGCCAATGATGTATGCCGTCAATGCAACAGCTATCAGGACGAACATCAATAAAATACGGAGCATGATTTTGCGCATGGCTAACGTCGGCCTAACGATCCAAAGCTGAACCGCGCCGACGGGCGAGCGGCTCCGCAATCTCGATAACCGTTGTATAACTCAAGCCGTCCATAAACTCAAGGGGCAGTCGGCGTTGGGTAATGCTCTATCTGATTGGAGCTAAAATGAAGCTCTTTCAGATTCGTCAATAACGACGAGGCTTTTAAGCCGGAGAAATGCCGATGAGTGAACATTTCGGCGGTTTTCCAACCTCCACGGTTGCCGTCTTTTCTTCGCGTCCCGGGCGCGACCCTTTTTCAGCCGCGCCGGCTCACGCCGGCGGAATTTGTTCCGCCAGTTCCTCCGCCGGATAAGTCCAGATTTCCGCGAGCGTGGGATGATAATGCGGCATCACCGCCAGTTCGCGGACGGTCATCCGCTTGGCCATCGCCGCAACGATTTCGTGGATCAAATCGCCGCCGACCGGCCCGACGCAACTGCCGCCGAGAATTTCGCCGGTCTGCGGGTCGGCCAGCAGTTTCACAAAGCCGTCCTTCGCCTCCATGATGAGCGATTTGCCGTGGTCGTTGAACGGATAGCTCGCCGCGAGGAATTTGATGCCGCGCGCCGCGGCTTCCTTTTCCGTCAAGCCAACGAACGCGACCTGCGGCTCGGTGAACACAACGGAAATGAGCAGGCGATAATCCGTTTTGCGCGGTGATTTTGGGTTGATGATGTTGTGAACTGCGGTTTCGCCCTGCTGAATCGCGATATGGACAATTTCATGCGGGCCGGTGCAATCGCCCGCCGCGTAAATGTGCGGCGCGCTGGTTTGCATGGATTCGTTCGCGACAATCGTGCCGTTTTCAGTTTTCACGCCGGCCTTGTCCAGATTGAGCGAGGCAATGTTCGGAACCCGGCCCAGCGCGAACAGAATCTCCTCCGCCGAGACGGAAACAGTTTTCCCGTTCTGCTCGAACGAAATTGATTTCAATTTCCCTTTGCGCTTCGCGTCCAAAAGTTTGGTGCCGGTGAAAACCTGAATTTTTTCGCGCCGGAAAACTTTTTCAATTTCCGTCGCGGCGGCGGCGTCGAATTCCTTCAAGATGTGCGGGCTGCGCTGGATGAGCGTGACCTTGACGCCGAAGCGCGCGAAGAATTGCGCGAACTCGCACGCCACCGCGCCGCCGCCGAGGATGATGAGCGACTTCGGCAATTTCTTCAGCGCAATCGCGTCGTCGCTGGTGATGTAGCCAGCGCCGTTGAGTTGTGGCAGCGGCGAGGGCGCGACGCTGGAGCCGGTGGCGATGACGAAATGTTTCGCGGTGATTTTTTTGCCGTTGCTCAATTCAAGCGTGTGCGCGTCGAGGAATCGGGCGTTGGCGCGGATGAACTTGAACCGGCCATCGTTCAACTGCTTCACGCGAAAGTCGGCGAAGTCTTTTATCTGCGCATTTTTGCGCGCCATGACTTTTTTGAAATCGAAGGAAACTTTTCCGGCGCGCACGCCCCAGGTGCCGGCGTGCTCGGCGAGATGCTTCACTTCCGCCGCGTAAAGCAGCGCCTTGGTGGGCATGCAGCCGCGCAAAATGCAAAGGCCGCCAACTTCGCGCCCGCCCTCGATGACCACGGTCTTCAAGCCCGCGCCCGCCGCCGTCCGCGCCGCGGCGTAACCGCCGCTGCCGCCGCCGATGACGGCCACGTCGAAATCAAACTTTTGCATGGCTTGAAAATGCCGGAATCGCATTTTGCGGACAATCCTTTTACGGATTTTTTACAATTGTTTGACAATTTTCCCACCGTCGCCGTCATTCTTTTCGGAAAAAGCGTTGAACTGAAAAATTTGCGGAGTAATTTTCCAGCAAACCCGTCCAACCAAAACCATAAAAATATGAAAACACTCATTTGCCTTTGGATTTCCGGGCTGGCGCTGGCCGCATCCGCGCAGACGCCGCAAACCAATTTGTCGCTGACCATCTACAACCAAAACTTCGCCGTCGTGCGCGACACGGTGCCGCTGGATTTGCAGGCCGGCGTCAACCGGGTCGTCTATGCCGGCGCAACCGCGCAGGTCGAGCCGGACTCGGTCATCCTGCGCGACCCGGCCGGCAAACATTCGCTGCAAATTCTCGAACAAAATTATCGCAACGATCCGGTGTCGCAGGAATTGTTGCTGTCGCTGTTCGAGGGCCAGACGATTGACTTTCAGCGGGAGCGCCTGAAGGACAACACGGAGACGTTCGAAACCGTTCCCGGCAAAATCATCCGCAGCGGCTACGTTCCCGGCGGCGACAACGAACAGCCGATCATCGAAGTGGACGGCAAGCTGCAATTCAGCCTGCCCGGCGAGCCGCTGTTCCCCGACCTCGGCGACGACACGGTGCTCAAGCCCACGTTCAACTGGTTGTTACAATCCGACAAACCCGGCAAGTTCGACGCGGAAATCGGCTACGTGACCGAAGGCCTGGATTGGAGCGCGAGTTACAATCTCGTCTCACCGGAAACCGGCGACTTTGTGGATTTGGTCGGCTGGATCACGATGAACAACAACTGCGGAAAAACCTTTGAAAACGCCAGAATCAAATTGATGGCCGGCAACGTGAATAAAATTCAGCCGGAAAATCGTGTGTTTGCCGCCGGAGGAATAGTAGAATCAATGGCAATGTCCCCCCCCGCCCCCGCCGTCACTGAAAAAGCGTTCGACGAATTTCATCTCTATTCCATTCCGCGACCGACGACGCTGCACGATCACGAAACGAAGCAGGTGGAATTTGTTTCCGCCGAAAAAGTGTATGCGCCGACGATTTACGTTTATGACGGCGCGAGCGGCTACAACTTTTATGGCGGAGTCAACGACGACCAGAACTGGGGTTTGTCCGACAACAAAAAAATTCTCGTCCAGCGCGAGATCAAGAACGCCGAGACGAATCATCTCGGCATGCCGTTGCCGGCGGGCAAGCTGCGCTTCTATCGCCGTGATGACGACGGGCAGTTGGAATTTGTCGGCGAGAACACGATTGACCACACGCCGAAGAACGAGACGATTCGCGTGACAACGGGCGAGGCCTTCGACCTCGTCGGCGAGCGCAAGCAGACGGATTTTCATGTGGACACCGGCGACAAGGTGATGGACGAGTCGTTCAAGATCACGCTGCGCAACCACAAAAAGCAGCCGGTGACCATCCGCGTGGTCGAGCATCTCTACCGCTGGAGCAATTGGGAAATCACCGCGCACTCCGACCCTTTCACGAAGAAGGATTCGCAGACGATCGAATTCAATGTGCTGGTCAAGCCGGAAGTGGAACGGACCGTGACTTACACCGTGCATTACTCGTGGTGACTTTTCGGGAGGATGAATTATCATTTCTGCCATGAGCGAAATCATTTATCCGCGCAGCCCGCGCGAAACGATGGACGGTTGGAGCTACCTGCCGCGTTACATTGACAAAATCCGCCTGCACCTCGCGGGCAAGCTGCATTCCGATTACACGGAAAATCTCGGCAAAGGCTTTGACGCAATGTGGCTCAAGGCCGCCGGCGTCACGCACGAGCAGATGATTGGCGTCGTAAAAAATTCCATCACCGACGGCGAAGTATGTGACTGGGTCCGCCAAAACGTGAAAAAATCTCCGGCGGAAAAGGCCGCGCACTGGCAGGAAGTCTTGAGCCGGCCCAAGGCCGACAACGCCGAAGCCGTGACGCGCCTCAAATTGCGCAAGGAACAATCCGGCATGGCCCACCGCGACGACATCCAAACGTTCGTGGACTACATTGACGCGGATGAGAAACGGATTTAGCCCGCGCGGCGGATTCCGCCGTCGGCCTCCATTTTGGCGATGAGCGGGCAGGCGTCGCGCCGCAGGCAAAACGCCACGTCGTCGCGCAATTCGGGAATTGCCAGCAGGCGCCGCGCGTTTTCCGAATCGCGAACCACGATGGCAACCAAATCTGATTTTGCCTGCGCAAAAGCGCGCCTGGTGGCTTCCGCTGGATCTGAAATCAAACTGCCTGGCAACAATTCGCACAACGCGCCCGCCGCCAGAATGTCCTCCAGCGCGGTATTTTCGCGCGTGCCGGCGCAGACGAGCAGAACATTTTGATAATTTCCCGCGCGCAGGAATTCCGCTGTCGCGCTCAAGTTCAAAAATGAGGCGGCCAGAACTGTTTTTGCACCCGCGCAGGCGCGCAACGCGCGGGTGCCGTTCGTCGTTGTGGAGACAATCGTTTTGCCGCGGACTTTTCCTTGCGTGTATTCGCGCGGAGAATTGCCAAGGTCAAAATCAATCCCGTTCGCAGAAATGCGGACGCCGTTGCGTTCGCCGCCAAGCAGAACGTCCGGCTTTTCTTTGCGGAGCACGAGCGCTTCGGAAATTTCGCCAACGGGAACAATTTCCTCCGCGCCGTTTTGCAGCGCGGTTGCAAACGTGCTCGTCGCGCGCAGCACGTCGAACACGACGCAAACGGTTTCGCGCAAATCACGTCTGGCCAGCGCGGGCAATTCCGCCGGCCCCAGCAGGGCATCGAGTTGCTTTGAAGTTGAATTCATCTCAAGGATTCACAATGGCCGTGACATCAACTTTTTTGCCGTTGGCCACATTGATTCCACGGGTTTGAACCACGGCCATGTTGGTTGTCAACAGCGCGGAATTTGTCCGGTAAAAACTTGTCGGCACGACGAGCACAAACGGATTTTTCTGCCGGAGAAAATCCGTTGCCTGATTTGCATTCAAAGTTTCCATGTAATTGGTGACAACGCCGCGGAAGTCCCAAACAAGGCTCGGCTCGGTGTATTCGAGGGTGGCAAATTTCATGTCCGGTTTCAGAAAGGGTCTGGCCTTTTCAAAAAGCTGGTGGGAAACAAATTCCGGCCGGGCCGCCAAAAATCCGGGAATGGTCACGGCGATTGTGAAAATAGCCATGACCGCCGCCCATTTGGCGACCTTCAAACCGGCAATCGCGCCGCGTTCGGCCTCGCGCGCCAGCCAGATGGCAATGGCTGGAAATGCCGGCAGCGTGTAGTGCGGCAATTTGGTCCGCACCAGGCTGAAGATCAAAAAAATCAATCCCGCCTGCACCAGCAAATAAAGACCGCCGGTGTCAGTGCCGCGCACCGGCCACCAGCTTCGCAACGCCGTTGGAACGCGGAAGGCCCACGGGAAAAAGCTGAAAAAGAACGCAATGAAATAAAATGGCGTTGACAGCAACCACCCGAACCATCCGCGCGCGCCGTGGTTGTCCATGACATCGAACGAACGGAAAATCACGTGGTGGCCAATCCCGACTTTTAGATAATCGCCGTGGGTGACGACCAGCGCGGGAATTCCCCAGATGGCGACAATTCCAAGCATCAATAAAATTCCCAGCGCAAAAGACAGCCAGGAAAAATTAAATTCGCGCGGACGAAATGCGCGGCACAAAAGCAATCCTCCAATTGGCAGCCAGGCGACCGGGCCTTTTGCCAAAAAGCCGAGCGCGAGGCTGACGTAAAAAATCCACCACCAGCGCCGCGAGTGGGCGGCATCCGGGCGCGACCATTCCCAGCCGCTCCACATGGCGGCGGCGGAAAAAAAAATCATCGGCATGTCCGCCACGGCGAGCCGCGCGTGGATGAGGATTTGAAGCGACGTGGCGAAAATGAGGGCCGCTGAAAAAGCCGCCGGCGGTCTTGTCAGACGGCGCGCCCAGAAAAAAATCAGCACGGCGGTTCCGGCGGCGAACAGCGCCGACGGCAGGCGCGCGGAAAATTCATTTTCGCCGAACAGCCGGTAGCACGGCATTTGCGCCCAGTAAATCAGCGGTGGTTTGTCGAAGCGATGCTGGTTGTTGAACCATGGGACGATCCAATCGCCGCGCTGGAGCATTTCGCGGGTTGCTTCGGAAAATCGCGGTTCGTCCCGGTCAACCAGCGGCAAAATCCAGGTGCCGCTCAAATACAGGGCGAGGCTGATTGCGAAAATGGCGAGCGCGGGCCACCTGGTGAAAAGCTTTTGCACGGGCGCGATTATATTCAGGAAACGCGGAACGTCGAGTTCGCTGATGCCGGCAGCGGGGAAAATTTTGCGTGCGTTGGAATTTTTTTGCGGCCAATCTTTTGAAAATGCCTTTCGAAAAAGGAAAAAGCCGGCCGTGGCGATTGCCGCTAAAATTGGTCATCGGTTTAATTGTCATTTTGGCGGCATTTGCGGTGGACGATTCCGTCACAGGTTTTTTCCAGCTTCACACAAAAGGCTGGGCGTGGACGGCGGCGAGTCTTTTGAGCAAATATGGCGACTGGCCTCCGCTTCTGGCAGCGGGGCTGGTTGGCGTTTTGATTTTACATTTGTTGCGCCGGTTTGAGGCGAGCCGGCTGCTGCTGCTGGTGGTGATTGCGGGAATGTTGACCGGGTTGTCCGCCACGGTCATCCGCAGCGTGACCGGCCGCACGCGCCCGGACGCCGAAGCTCCGCAAGGCTTTTACGGTGTGCGCCGCAATTCGCAGTGGATCATCGGCAAATACGAGTTCGGCTCATTTCCGTCGGGGCACACGGCGACCGTGGCTGGCCTGGCCGTGGCCGCATGGCTGGTGAACCGCCGGTTTGGCGCGGCGGCGGCAATTTTTGGCGCGGCGGTCGCGTGGTCACGACTGGCGCTGCATTGCCATCATTTTTCCGACGTGGTTGCTTCCGTTGTACTGGGAATTTTCCTGAGTCCGTGGATTTTTCGTTTTTGGGAAATAAAAACCAAAGATCGCTGGCCGCGCGGCGGCTGATCCGTCTTTGTCCGCATGAAATGGAAAAGATATTGCTGGGCGTAACCGGCGTGCGGTCCGAAATGTGTTGCGGCAAAATGGAGCAGTTTCTTTTCGCCCACATGGCGGCGCGGAAAATAAAGTTCACGCAGCGCGCGTTCCACCCAAACGTCCACGGGAAACGCGGAATCAAATCCGTAAGCGAACAGCAAAACGCAATCGGCGATTTTTGCGCCGACGCCGGTCAGCTTCATCAATTCGGCGCGCGCTCCAGGATGATCCAGCGTCCGGATTTTTTCCAAATCAAACAGTCCACCGGCAATTTGCCGCGCGGCGGCGAGCAAATGCGGCGCGCGAAAACCCATTTTGCAATTTCGCAATTCAGTTTCAGTTGCGTTGGCGATTTTTTCCGGCGACGGAAATGAAAATGCGGACGTTTCATTCTGTGGAACGGCAATTTCGTCACCAAACCGCTCGCAGAGCAGCGCGATGATTTGCTGGATTTGGACAATTTGCTTGGTGGAGGACAAAATGAATGACGCGAGGCATTCCCATGGCTCCTGCCGCAAAACCCGCAGCCCGCGCCAGGCGGCAACGGCTTCGCGCATCGGCGGGTCACCGGGAAACGTTTTGAGAATCGTTTCCAGTTCGATTTCCGTTTGCAGAAACTTGCACAGCCAGTCCCAATTATTTTGTGGCCGCGCGGTTTCCGCGCAAATTTCGTTTTCAACTTGTGTCAGGCGGACAAAATTTTTCCCAATGACACTCGTCCACGAATTTCCGCCCTGCCGCCAGCGAAATACCTGGCCGGAATCCAGCGTGGCGGACAAATCGTAATCATGGACGTGGAAAACTGTTTTGGTTTTCGAGGACGACGAGGAAACGGAGAGGCTCATTTCAAATTGTAGCACGCCCAGAGGTGAACGCGGTGGAAAATGCGGCCGCCGACCCTCACGTCCACTTCGCCGAGGTCGGTGATGGACTCAAATTCCTTCGTCATTTCACCCGGCGTCGCCGGTTGCTGCACGGCCGCGCGCTTGACTTGCCGCCCGGCCAGCCAGTCCCAAATCCAGCCGTGCTCGAGCTTGAAGGGATTCAGTTCCTCAACGTAAATCGCGTTCTGCCCCTTGCGAGTTTCGAGATAATTGTATTCTGGCCAGAAATAAAACTGGTTCTCCGGTTCTTCGGAATTCTCGCAATAAACCAGCGGCGCATCTTTCAACACGCCGGCGCGCGCGGGCGGCAAATAAAACGAAAGCAGTCCCGTCAGAGCATAATTGTCGGCAATAATGAAGACGGGTTTGCCTTCGGCCTCCAGCTTTTCGCGCGCGGGTTCGATGCTCGCGGCGGTGTCTGCCCATGAGCGCACCCGATGCGACATGTCCATTTCGCCGGGCAATGGATGGCCGGTGATTTTGCCGATGAGATTGGGGGCATACATGAGCGCGACGATAAAAAATCCGAGTGTCAGCCCGGTGGTCCAAAACGGCTTGACCAGACGCGAACCGGCGCGCAACTGCTCCTGCCAATAGACAATCATCAGGCAAAACATCGGCGGCACGGCGGGCGCAATCCAATTTGCCTGGACGCGCGAGTGGAACGACCAAAGCACGTGGCCCAGCAAGACCGGCGCGCCCATGGAGAAAAAATAAACCCAGAGCGGATTTTGTTTGCGGAATTTCCAGAAGCCGAACGCGGCCCAGATGGCGGCGATGAAAAACACCGGATTGAGCAGAATAAATTCGCTGCCAAAAAAATCGCCCAAATAGCGCAGCGTCGGCTGCCAGCGCGATTTGAGACCCGCATTGCCGGCGACGTGCGTAACGGTAATCCAGCCGTGCTGAGCGTTCCAAATCAAAACCGGTAGCGTGCAAATCAGGAACACCACCAGCGCCAGCCACGGGCCGGGTTTGCGCAAATGAATCCGCGCAGGCGCCCAAAGCGCAAAGAAAATCCCGAAGCAGATGATTTGATACAACGCGCTGTACTTGCAGAGAAAACCGAGCCCCATGGCGAGGCCGGCGACGAGCCAGTCGCGCGTGCGGCCGTCCGGTTGCGACGCGCGCCAGCCCGCGATGAGCGCCCACGTCCAGCACAAGACCAGCGGCGGATCAATCGTCATCAAAATCGAGCCGACGCCGAACAACGGCGTCACGCTGACGGCGAGCAGCAGGCAAAAGCCGGCGGCGGCGCTGATTTCCCGCGCGAAAAAGCGCAGCACCATCACGCTCAAAACCGCGGTGATGAGCGGCGAAAAAAAGCGGACGCCAAACCCCGTGTTGCCGAAAAGGTGCGTGCCGGCGAATTGAATCAGCGCGATGCCCGGCGGCTTGCTATAATACGATAACGCGAGGTGCTTCGACCAAATCCATTGATAGGCCTCATCGCCGCTCAATTCAATCAGGCCGCTGCCGACGTAAATCCAGTGGCCGATCAGCGAAGCAAAAATCACGATGTATCCGAAACGAAGCCATTGCTGGTCGGAGGTCACGGATCGAAGACCGCCAACGGCGGAATTCCGGCCTTTGATGTCCGGGTTCAGCACCGACGGCATTCGCGCGTGCCAGAGTGGAAACCATTTCTTTCCCAAAGTCCGCCACATCCATTCAATGACGACCAAGGATGCCACCGCCGCGCCCGAGCCCACAATGCTTCCGACCAGAAGGTCGCTCGGATAATGCACGCCGTTGTAGAGGCGCGAAAAGGAAACCGCCAGCGCCATTGGCAGCGTGAACCGGAGACTGCGCCGGTAATAAACGAAAAAAATCAGCGTGGCGGCAAACCAGTTGGACGCATGCCCGGAAGGCATGCTGTCGTGACCCGTGGTGTGGACTGCCATGTTCGCGTCGTTGACGTTGTTGGTTTCGGGCGGAACATAGCTGGTATCGACGCCTTCCCAAAGCCGCGTTTGCGGCAGCGTGACATAAGGCCGCGGCCGATGCACGGTGTGCTTGATGGTGTTGCACACGAGCGAAACGGAAAGCGGCAGAATCAGGGCCAGCATCACGACGCAGACGCGCATCCGGCGGCTGCCCTTCCACAGCAGCCCGATGGCCGTCAAAAAAAGCACGGGATAAAAGAAGGCGTTGCCGCTCAAAACCGGCATGAGCCAGTCAAAAACCGGATTGACCAGCGACCGGTTGGCAAATAAAAAGAGGCTCGTATCGAGCGATTGCAGCCAATGCATTCACGCGAGTGTAAGCAGAAAATTGACAAATGGAAAACGGAATTGCAGGAAGCCATTGGGAGCCGGGGGAGAAATTTCGATTTGACGTTCCGCGCCAATCAGCGTAGCAACCACAAATATGTGTCTATTCTTCAGTCGCTTTTGCCGCTTCACAATTTCCCGTCTCGCCGTCGTCGCAATAATTGCGCTGGCCTGGAACAGCGTTGTCTTCGCCGATGAAATTCATGACGCCGCGGGGGCCGGTGATTTGGCAAAGGTCAGGGCGCTGCTCAAAGAAAATCCCGCTTTGGTCAACAACAAGGACACCAACGGCAGAACGCCTTTGCACTTGGCGGTGTGGAACGGCCACAAGGACGTGGCGGAACTGTTGCTGGCCAATCATGCCGACGTCAATGCCAGGGCCGACGATGCTTGGACGCCCTTGCATTACGCCGCGTTTAACGGTGACGAGGACATGGCGGCATTGCTGCTGGCCAATCACGCCGATGTTAATGCTAGGGACAATACTGATTGGACGCCGTTGCACGAGGCGGCGTTTTATGGCCACAAGGACGTGGTGGAACTGTTGCTGGACAACAAAGCCGATGTCAATGCCCGGGCCAATAACGGCGACACGCCATTGCACGTTGCCGTCATGAACGGCCAAATTGAAGTGCCGGAATTATTGCGCCAGCGCGGCGGCACGGAATAAACCGCATCAGTCGGATTAGATAATGCGCTGCATTTCGGAGCAATTTTAGGCTGATCCGATGATTTCCCACAGCCGCTGCGCGGTTTTGTCCCAGGTGTATTTTCCAAAAAGCGCCGCGCGCGCGGATTGGGTTGGTGAAGTTGAACCGTCCACTAGATTTCGGATCAATTCAATGGCGGCAGCCTCATCCGGTTCCCACCAGTTGGCTCCGGCAAAAAAGGCGTTCAGCGCAACATCGTCCGGAATTTTCGCCGGCACTTCGCGGGCCGGAATCAAAGATGCAATCTGCGGATTGAGATATTCCTGATACGCGGAATGGTCCGGCGCGAGCAATTGGAGTCCGCACGCGGCGGCTTCGAGCATCGGCAGGTCAAAACCTTCGCCGCGCGACATGCTCCAATAATGCGTCGCCATCGCGTAGAGCCGTGGCATTTCCTCCGGCGTGAGGAATGAATCCAACAAGACAACCGGCGCGGCGTCGGCGAGCGTTTTGCCAAGACCCCGCTCAACTTCACGCAATTGACCCTCAAATTTTTCGCGCCGGTCCGGCGCATAAAATCCCGTCTTTAAAATCAGCACCGCGTCGTCCCCGGCATGAGTGGCCAAAATCCACGCGCGCAGCAGGCCCGCCAGGTTTTTCCGGTGGATGGATTCCGCGACGTTCAGGAAACGCAATCGAAATTGGCCCACCGGACGGCCGTCGGCGGTTGCCGCCGGCAACGGCGGCGCGCCCGGCGCAAAAAAATCAAAATCCACGCCCTGCGGACACAATTTCACTTTTTCCCCGGCGATGCCGCTTTCAATCCAGCAGCGCCGCGAGGATTCCGTCGGCACGATGGTCAAATCATTTTTCCGGGACGCTTCCACCCACGCTGGAGAAAGCCGCGTGGCCTCGAACATCGTGTAGTTGACATTCAAACAACGCGCCGAGAGTTGCACTTGCGGCGGCATGCAGAAGTGCAGATGAATCCGCGCGCGCAGGCGGCGCTGGAATTGCTTGAAGAATTTTGTTGAATCCGAAGCTGGCAACCGCGTCTGGCTCCAAACGGGCAAATCGTGCAGTTCAATTTGCACACCCGTGCCGGCCAGCGCGCGAACGATGGAACGCACCATGTGGTCGTAGCCGGTCACGCCGCGATAAGGCCCGGTGACGCGCAGCCTTTTCGGCGGCGCGGATTTTGCCGGCGGCAGCCAGTTCGGAAAAGCCCGCCTCGCCTTTTCCAAAATGCCCGTGTAGTTTTTGGTCACGTCTTTGCATCCACAACAATGGATTTATGAGTATCCTTGCAAATTTTTTAAAATCCAAGCCAAAGCCGCCGCCGCGCGTCGCCATCCTGACGCCAATCAAGGACGTTGCCGACCAGGCCGGAGATTATTTCCGCCGTTTGCTTCAATTAAGTTATCCGCCTCAAAACATTTCCATCGGCTTGCTGGAAAGCGACAGCCGCGATGGCACTTACGAGGCTTTTCGGCAGCAATGCGAGCAAGCGACTCCGCATTTCCAGCGCGTTCAATTGTGGAAAAAAGATTTCAATTTCAAAATTCCCAAAGGCGTGCCGCGCTGGCACCCCGAGGTCCAGGCCGAACGTCGCGCCGTTCTCGCGCGGAGCCGGAACCATCTGCTCTTTCTGGCGCTCGCCGACGCCGACTGGGCACTGTGGCTGGACGCGGACGTGATTGAATTTCCGCCCGACATCATCGAGCGGCTTCTCGCCTTCGGCAAGGACATCGTTCACCCCAATTGCGTGAAGGAATACGGCGGGCCATCCTACGATTTGAACGCCTGGCGCGACCGCGGCAAATCGCATTTGCACGACCTGCGCAACGGCGCGGAACTCGTCGAACTCGAATCCGTTGGCGGCACGATGCTGCTCGTCCGTGCCGATTTGCATCGGGCCGGCCTGGTTTTTCCACCGTTTTATTACGGGCCGGACCACCGCTTTGCGCGCGAAAAAAATCCCGGCGAACCCAGGGGCGAAATTGAAACTGAAGGCTTCGGTCTGCTCGCCGACGACATGGGCCTGAAATGCTGGGGCGCGCCGCGGCTGGAAATCCGGCATCGCGATTTTTGACATGAACGCTGCCCGCCCCAAAATCCTTTGCCTGACGTCACACGACCTTGACCTGCCGGAATACGGCGCCGTCATTCGCGTGCGGAGCATTTTTCGCGCGCTGCAACAAACCGGCGACGTGCGGATCGTTCTGGCCGGCGCCCCGGAAACTTTCGCCCGCAACGGCGCTTCATCCATCGGCGGATTTGAACTGCTGGAAACCGTCCCGTTTCACCGCGTTAAAAAATTTTCCGTGGCCGAGCTTTGGCGCAATGAATTTGACCCGCGTTTTCTCAAGACCCACAAGTTGCAGGCCGCCGCCGGCGACCGCGAAAAAATTCTCCGCCATGCCGCCGAATCTGATTTGGTCTGGATTCACAGTTTGAGGACTGCGAATGGCCTCGGCCTTTTCCGCTGGCCGCATTCGGTGCTCGACGTGGACGATGTTCCCAGCGACCTGGCGGCAACCAGTCTCGCTGGAATAAAAAATCCCTTCCGCAAGTTGCGCGACTTTCAAAGGCTGCTCCGCTGGCGGAACCGCGAAAAAGCAATCGCGGAACGATTCGACGCCATTTGCGTTTGCAGCGAGCCGGATCGCCGCAAGCTCGGCGGTTCCAAAAATATTTTTGTTGTGCCCAACGGTTTCGCCGCGCCGAAAAATGTTCCGCGCCGAAATCCGGCCGCGCCGCCGCGTGTCGGCTTCATCGGCACCATGCGCTATGCGCCCAACCGCGACGGCGTCGGCTGGTTTCTCAAATCCATCTGGCCGCTGGTCCTCCGCCAAATTCCGGACGCCCGGCTCCGCCTGGTTGGCGCGGGCAGCGAGGAAATGGGAAAACTTTGTCTGAACGTTGACGGCCTCGGCTGGCTTGCCGATGTCGAAAGCGAAATGGCCGGCTGGTCTCTGGCCATCGTTCCCTTGCTGGCCGGCGGCGGCACGCGCATCAAAATCGCCGAGGCCTTCAGCCGCAAATGCCCGGTGGTTTCCACAAAGTTGGGCGCCTACGGCTACGATGTTTCGGACGGACGCGAATTGTTGCTCGCGGACGCGCCCAAAGAATTCGCTGAAAAATGTCTGCGGATTCTGACCCAGCCGGATGAAGCCCGGACCATGGCCGAAAATGCGTGGCAAAAATTTTTGGCCAACTGGACTTGGGATTCGATCAACGCTCCGGTGGCAAAAATAGTTGAAGGCGTCCTGCGAAAAAATGCCGCCCTCCCGGCCTAACCCTGCATTCCATTGCCGGGCGGAGTCGCGGCTTTCGCGTGTTGGTTCACGCAGCCCCCAATCAACAGCGCGACCAGCAGCAGGACGATGCCCGCCACGACGACCAGAACTGTCTTTTTGAAGCGCTCGCGGCGGCGGCGTTGGGAATCCATCTGAAAGCAGGTGGGAACTTGAAAGGGATTTGATGCGCTCATAAATAGCGGCCTTAAAAGCAAGGCCAATGCCAACGTGCGCAGAACAATTTTCGTCCGCAAAAACCCTTTATTCCGCCGCTCCAAACCCAGACTGTTTGACGCTCAACCGCCGGCATTCTACTTTTGTCACCATGTTTGAACTTGTCGCGCCCTACAAACCTGCCGGTGACCAGCCGCAGGCGATTGCGAAGCTGACTGAAGGCATCGTTTCGGGCGCGAAACATCAGGTGCTCCTCGGCGTCACCGGCTCCGGCAAGACCTTCACCATCGCCAATGTTGTCCAAAACGTGGACAAACCGACGCTGGTCATTTCGCATAACAAGACGCTCGCCGCGCAGCTTTACGCCGAGTTCAAAAGCTTTTTTCCGAACAACGCCGTCGAATACTTTGTCAGCTACTTCGATTACTATCAGCCCGAAGCCTACATTCCACGCACCGACACGTTCATCGAAAAGGATTCCAGCCGGAACGAGGAGATTGAGCGTCTGCGCCTGTCCGCGATGAGTTCGCTTTTTTCGCGCCGCGACGTCATCGTCGTCGCCAGCGTCTCCTGCATTTACGGCATCGGCAGCAAGGAAGATTACGAGGAAATGATTGTTCCGATGCGCGTCGGCAATTCCATTTCGCGCGAACAATTCCTCTCGCGCCTCGTCGCGCTGCAATACGACCGTAATGACATCGCCTTCGAGCACGGCCATTTCCGCGTGCGCGGCGACACCGTCGAAGTCCGCCCCGCCGGACGCGAGGACGGCCTGCGCGTGGAATTTTTCGGCGAAGAAATCGAAAAGCTCACGCGCTTCGAGCCGTTGACTGGAAAGAAAATCGAACAACTCGAAGCCGTCGTCGTTTTTCCGGCGAAACAATTCGTCACGACGAATGAGAAAATGAAGCGCGCGATTCTGACGATTCGCGAGGAACTCGGCGACCGCATTTCCTGGTTCGAACGTAACGGGAAATTGCTCGAAGCGCAGCGTATCAAACAGCGCACGGAATTCGATTTGGAAATGATGGAGGAAATGGGCATTTGCTCCGGCATCGAAAATTATTCGCGCCACATTTCCGGTCGGCCGCCCGGCTCGCGCCCGAACACGCTTTTCGATTTTTTTCCGAACGATTATCTGCTCGTCATTGACGAATCGCACGCGACCGTCCCGCAAATCGGCGCGATGTATGAAGGCGACCGCTCGCGCAAAACGGTTCTCGTCAATTACGGTTTCCGCCTGCCGAGCGCGCTCGACAATCGTCCGCTGAACTTTTTGGAATTTCAGGGAATGCAGAACCAGACGATTTATTGCAGCGCCACGCCGGCTAAACGGGAAATGGAATGGGCAGCGCAAAGCGCCGGGGGAAATCGTAGCGGCTTTCGGCAGAAAGCCGGTGAAATCAGCGGCGCTCTGCCGAGCGCCGCTACGCAACCCGGCGTCGTCGAACTCGTCGTGCGGCCGACCGGATTGATTGACCCGAAAGTCACCGTCAAGCCGCTCAAAGGCCAAATTGACGATTTGATTGAAGAATGTCGCAAGCGCGCCGACAAAAAGGAGCGCATTCTCGTCACAACGCTGACGAAACGCACCGCCGAAGAATTGACCGATTACCTGCGCGGCATCGGCGTCAACGTCCAGTATCTTCACAGCGAAATTGACGCCATCGAACGCGTCGAAGTCTTGCGCTCGCTCCGCAAGGGCGAATTCGACGTGCTCGTCGGCATCAATCTCCTGCGCGAAGGTCTGGATTTGCCGGAAGTCTCGCTCGTGGCGATTCTCGACGCGGACAAGGAAGGTTTTCTGCGCAGCGAGACCAGCCTCATCCAGACCGCCGGCCGCGCCGCGCGCCATCTGCACGGCGAAGTGATCCTTTACGCCGACGTGATCACCGACAGCATCAAGAAATTCCTTGCTGTCACCGAATATCGCCGGCAGCGGCAAATCGCCTACAACACCGAGCACCACATCACGCCGCGCAGCGTGAGCCGCGCCGTGGAGGAGAGCCTGGCCGTTTACGAATCCAATCGCCAGGAAGCGCACGGCGTCCTGCGCGAAGGCGGCGGCGACATTGATTTAGCGCAAACGATTGGCGAGCTTGAAAATGAAATGCTGAAAGCCGCCGAGGAATTGCAATTTGAAAAAGCCGCGCTGCTCCGCGACCAGATCAAGGAATTGAAACGCATGGTCAACGGCGAAAAACCGGAAGAAGCGAAGCCGGTGAGTTATCGGAAATCAAAACGGGCGCGAGGATGAGTTTGGATTTCATGGTTAATCGCCGATGCTCCAATCTAAATAAGGCTTGGAAATTTTGCTGATGGTATCTGTCGGACGTTCCTCAAGCGCGTTTTGCTTCGGGTCTGAAAGATTAAAATCAACATCAACTTTGATATACGGGCAACCACGATAAATAAAAGTCCGATGCGTGGCGGTCGAAAATCCGCCTTCCATTGTGAAAACTTTTAACAATTCTGCGCGCGTCATTCCGGGTTTAATCTTCTGACATTCGGTGAGAATTTCGGAAATCTGTTTTGTAAGATTTGTATCGGCAACGCTACTCGTATGCCACAGTTTAATCGAGGGGTCAATTTGACCGGTAGCCGGAGCATATCGGTTTGTTCCATCGTTTATCAGATACAAGAGATATTCATTTGTATCACCGGGTATAAATTCCACAAAGTCCGGGCCATTGGGCACACTTCCTTGTGCGGTTTCACGATAGTGGTGCAAGACAATCTCATCGCTCGCAGGCGTTCCCTTGAGAACTTCGGAAACTTTGAAGGTCGTTTCTACGCCATGAAATTGAAATGTTGCTGGTAGAGACGACCAGCCGAGTGAATTTACCTCATCCAAATCTTTCACTTTAATTGGCTGACCAATCACAACCAAATCGGATGCCGCCATCAATTCGTCAGCGCTCCACAAACGAACTGCGCGGGCGTGTGCAGACAAATTAAATGCAACGAACGCGAGGCAGAGAATTATTTTTGGCTTCATTGAACGATTGTAACTCTGACACAAAATTAAACCAGTTCGTTCATTTCGCCGGATTCGCCCCTTTGAACAGCGCCGTCGGCGCGACATCTTTGTAGAACCAAATCCAAACCGAATCAAGCTCCTTGCGGAGTGCCACCATTTGCAGACGGCCACCATTTGCAGACGGCCACCGTTGCAGACGGCCACCGTTGCAGACGGCCACCATTGCGGAGGGCCACCGGTGCTGTAGCGGCGGTCTGTGAGTGCCGCTACAACGGCTCGCGGGGACGCTCGCCCCTCCAAATTGCCGGTTTTTGCCGTTTTTCGCGTATTTTCATCAAAATCCGGCGTTTCCAGACGATTCTTCGGCGTATAAAAATGATTTTTCGGTGTATAGAAATGATTTCTCCGTGCGGTGAAATGAAGTTTCGGCGTGTAAAAATCATTTCGCGGCACCGTCAAACAAAGTTTCGGTGTGGTGAAATGATTGGACGGTGTGGTGACGCGAAGTTTCGGCGTGTTGAAATGGCTGGACGGTGTGGTGACGCGAAGTTTCGGCACCGTGACACAAGGTTTCGGCGTGTTGAAATGATTCCACGGCGCGTTGGATTCAAGTTTCGGTGTGTAAAAACCATTTCGCGGCGCCGTCAAACGATGTTTCGGCGCATAGAGATGATTTCACGGTGTATAAACATCTGTTGAACGCACCGTGACTTCGTGTGACGGCACGTTGACAGGAAGTTTCCGCGCGGAAAAAGTGTGTCGCGGTGCATAAATAGGATGTCGCGGTGCGGTGGCAGGAAGTTTTGGCGCATGGCCACGGAGCATATACGCCGTCAGAGCTTCCGGCGTTGCCGCCGGAGGCCTGCAAGCCGGATACCAGGCATTGCCTGGCACAGTTTTGCAACGCCGGGCTGATGGATTAAATTTTCGGGATTTGTCGCGGGATGAATTATTCGCTGAATGGAATCCAAACCGAATCAAGTCTTTGCAGTGGCAGGGCTGCGGTGCTCCGCAGCCAAATATCACGGCGGCGCAGCAACACCGCCCTGCCAAATATGCCAGCGCCAGCCTCGTTGGGCTTATTTGCACAAATGCCTGTTCGCCGGGCTGCCAAAATAACCGCTCTGTGTTTCAGGAGTTCCATGTTAAATTCCGGCCATGACCGCGCTGGAAATAACCGGGTTGAGTCTTGCCCTGCTGCTGATGCTGGTGGGATTGATTGGCTGCATGGTACCGGCGTTTCCCGGCACGCCGCTGGTGCTGGCGGCGGCCATCATTCACCGGCTTTGTTTCGGTGCCGCCGGCGCGAGCAACGCCGTGTTGATCCTGCTCGCGGTGCTCACGGTGATTTCGCTGGCGTTCGATTTTCTGGCCGGGCTGCTGGGCGCAAATAAATTCGGCGCAACGTGGCGCGGGGCGGTCGGCGCGCTGTTCGGCGGCATCGTCGGACTTTTCTTCAATCTGCCCGGAATCATCATCGGCCCGTTTGTGGGCGCGACGGTGCTGGAATTGCTCGGCGGCCGGGAATTCGAAAAGGCGATCAAGGCCGGCGTGGGCGCGACGCTGGGCTTGTTCGCGGGCATCATCGGCAAATTTTCCATTGCCGTGGTGATGATCCTGCTGTTCACCACCAACGTCATTGTCCGCTCGCTGAACTGACGTTAAAATCGGGCGCGAGGCAAGGCAGGAGTTTGGCTTTTACGGGCAATTCATCTTTACCGGCGATTGATTGGCTTCAATCAAGGCGGGCTTGCATCGTTGGTGATTCCCAGCCGCATTTTGATGGCATCCAGATCGCGTTGCATCTGCGCCACGTCCGCCTCCAGCTTCCGGCGCCGGGCCACGTCATCCGCGGTTGGCGCCGAGGCTTTGATTTGATTCAGCAATTCATCGCCCAGGGCCGCGCCGACCTGCCGGGTTTCCGCGTTGACGTGGGCTTCAATGTTGGTTTCCTGGCCGGCCATCGCGTCCTCAATTTGCACGGTGCAAAGAAACAGCGCGTCCAATTGGTTGGTATGGTAGTCAAACACCAGCGCATTTTCCGCCTTGCGTTCGGCCTCGGCCACCTGTTGCTGCGTTTCGATCTGCTTGCCGATGGTCAGCAGGAGAAACAACGTGTTGGTGTGGAAGAAAAGCGCGTCGTCGCGGTCCTTTTCGAAGTAGGTGTCGTTCATTTTGCCCAGCATGGGCGCCAGCGAGGTCAGCTCTGATTGCAGCACCGCCATGTCATGGGACTGGGTTTGTTGGAGCTGAACAATCTTCTGCGACAAAAGATCAATCTTCTGGCTGTTGATTTTTGCCTGCTGGTTGCAACCACAGAGGAAGGCCGCCCCGGTGAGCAGGAGTAAAAGGTATATTTTTTGCATAGCAATTTATCGGACAGATCAAGCTTCTTGCCAAATGACTCTTTGCGTTTTTGACCGCCCCATTTGACCGGCCAAACTGTCCACGTTAAGAAACACGCTGCCGTCGGATTCGTCAATAGTGATTGCATTGGGTGGCATAATTTGATGATGGTAGCGGAATTGTGCCTGACAAATTGCATTGGCAATAACGTGTGAGCAAGAAACGGTTGAAAACGGTTTGTTCTTTGGTAAAAAAGAAGTGGCACGATTGAGCTGCGGAGGACTCAATTTCGCATTAGGCTTGGCTGTTCCGTCAATGGCAGTCTTGGCTCAAGCCGACTCAATCGTGCCACTATCGTTTTACGACTCGAATTGGTTCCCAGCAATAGAAAGTTGTTTTTTTTGTTCACGCTATTTTCACGGGGTTATTTGCTGATTTCAGTGACGATGTTTCCGCTTTTCGCGCCGTTTTATATTTTGTCGCTTTTCTCAAGTTGGAAATGCTCGGCGGGCGGAGAGGAGCCTGCCGACGAACAAAATGTTCAGCCATAGTCTGCTCACTTCGACGGGTTCGCGCCTTTGACAGTCATGCGGATGGAATAAAGCCCGGTGCTGGCGGTGATGAACAAAGTCTTGCGGTCGGGGCCGCCGAAGCAGACGTTGGCCGACCATTTCTCCGGCACGTCAATGTGGTCAATCAATTTGCCCTGTGGATTGAAAATGGAAACGCCGTTGGCCGGGCCGGGCCGGCAGCACATGACCAAATCGCCCCGCTCGTCAATCGTCATGCCGTCGGAACCTTTGTCCACCGCCAGCGTTTTGTTGGTGAGCGAGCCGTCGGGCAAAATGTCGTAGCGCCACGTCTGGCCGCCGTCAATGTCGGAGACATAAAGCGTCTTGCCGTCGGGCGTGCCGGTGATGCCGTTGGGCTTCTCCAAATCCGTGGCGACAGGAAAAAGTTTTTTGCGGTCGGGCGTAAGGTGGAAAACTCCCTGATAGGGCAGCGCCATCGTGTCGTGGTCCCACCACGTGCGCCGGTAAAACGGATCGGTGATGTAAAGGCCGCCGTTGGGCGCGACCCAGACGTCGTTCGGGCCGTTGAGATATTTGCCGTCATAATTCGTGACGAGCACGGTCACGGTTTTGTCGGGCGCGATGGACCAGAGCTGGTTGTGCTCGTCGGCGCAGGCAATGAGATTGCCGTTCGCGTCGAACATCATGCCGTTTGCGTGCTGGGACGGGTGCATGAACGTGGACAATTTTCCATCCACGCTCCATTCCAAGATGCTGTCGTTCGGCTGGTCCACGAAAAAAACGTCGCCCTTTTGGTCGCAAGTCGCGCCTTCGGTGAACGCAAAGCCGCCGGCAAGTTTTTGCAGCTTCGCGCCCGGCGCAACAACGCTTTGGGCGCGCGACAACGGCGCAAAAATAAAAATGGCGGCGGTGGCGAGCAGGAGTGAAACGGTTTTCATGGTTGCGCGGACAGATTGCAACGGTCGGCGGCGACAATCCACCAAAAAACGATTCTTGTTTTTCAAGGGAAGCTGGCGCAAGTTGAAAGAGTGATTTTTCGGGCGTCATGCAACCAGGAACAAGAAAACTTCTGCGCTTTCTGCAAAGCTGGGCCATCAACACTGTCGCGGTGTTGCTGGCGGTGGTGATTTTGCGCAATCACATTCGCTACGAGCAGCCGCAGGATTTGCTGCTGGCGTCGCTGCTGCTGGGCATCCTCAACGCGTTCGTCCGGCCAATTCTCATGTTCATCGCGCTGCCGCTGCTGATTTTCACGCTCGGACTTTTCATGTTCCTCATCAACGCGCTGCTGTTGTATCTCGTCGGAGTGCTGATGGCGCCGCATTTCGTGGTGGATACTTTTGGTTACGCCTTCGCAGGCGCGGCCATCATCAGCATTGTGTCCTTCGTGCTGAACATTTTGACCGGCAACACGCGGGCGAGCGTCAGGGTTCAACGCCGTCCGCCGCCACCGCGGAAGGACGATGATGACGACAAGCCGGTGATTGATGTGTGAACCGATTTACGATTGGCGATTTACGATTTACGAAACCGTCCACACCTACGCACAACCGCGTAAATCGTATATCGTAAATAACAAATTGGTTTTTCGTTGGCTTCTACAAATCCAGCTGATATGCCGCCCGCAAGGTGTGAATTCCTTTTGAATTGAAGTCGCGTTCAAAGTCCGTGGGCAATTCCGCCAGTTCCGCCGGCGTTTCAATTTCCACAAAATTTTTGTCCGCGCCAAAAACTTCAGTCATTTGCTGGAAATAATCTACGTCGTCCGTCCGTAAATAAATTTTCCCGCCGGGCGCGAGCGCGGCGCGGGCGAGCGCGGGAAAACTTTCGCTGATAAGCCGGTATTTGTGGTGCTTCTTCTTCGGCCACGGGTCGGGAAAGTAAATGTGCAGCGCGGAAGCGGAAAGCGGCGGCAACAGCCATTGCAAAAAATACGACGATTCAATCCGCACGCCGCGCAGATTTGCCAATCCGGCGCGGCGGCCTTTGCGGTCGAGTTTGGAAATGCGCCCCAGCAACCGTTCGACGCCGATAAAATTTCTTTCAGGATTTCGCCGCGCGTATTCGACAAGAAATGAAGCATCACCGCAGCCAAGTTCAATTTCGAGTGGCTGCGGCTTGGGAAATAATTTTGCCAACTCGAGCCGCTCGACGATGGAAGAGAGTTGGACGACGAGATTGGTTTGATTTTCCATTCCGCAATCCGCAATCAAAAACCGAAATTTGAAAAAATGGTCGGGGCGGTGAGATTTGAACTCACGACCTCTTGGACCCGAACCAAGCGCGCTAGCCAGGCTACGCTACGCCCCGACATTTGAACCACCAGTCTGCCGCGCGCGCGCGGGAAAAGCAATCCTGTTTTGAAAAGCAGCGAAAGCTTGCGGCGACGGGCGCCGCGCAGTTAACGTTTCGGCATGAATCTCGAAGATCATTTGGGTGACATCGTCCGCAAGGCGCGCGCGATGAACGGCATTTCCGCCGCCGCCGCCGCCAAAGCTGCGGGCATTTCGGAAGGCGAATTGTCGGCGCTCGAAGAAACCGGCAACGTAACGGGAAAAATAAACTTTGCCGCGCTCGCGCCATTGCTTGGTCTGGACGCCACGAAACTCGAAGGCATCGCGCAAGGCTGGTTGCCGTCGCCGAAAGATTTGTCCGCGTGGCGCGAAATCCGCGTGTTTATAACCAGCGACGACGGCTTTTCGGTAAATTGTTTTCTGGTCTGGGATGAAGTCACGCGCGATGCGGCGCTTTTCGACACCGGCCTCGACGCCAGACCGATTCTCGATTGCATCGCCGTCGAGCAGCTTTCGCTCCGGCACATTTTCATCACGCATTCGCATTGGGATCACGTCGAGGCGCTGCCGAAAATTCGCGAGGCCTGGCCGAAAGTGAAATTGCATTCCGGCTCGAAAAGCGCGCCGGTGGACCAACGCAACAAGACGGCGGAAATCGTCCATCTTGGCGGCCTGCGCGTGACGCACCGCGAAACGCCCGGGCACGCGGACGACGGCGTGACTTATATCGTCGGCAACTGGCAGGAGGACGCGCCGCACGTCGCCATCGTCGGCGACACGATTCTCGCCGGCTCAATCTGCAACGGCAATGGCGCGTGGGAATTGGCGAGGCAGAAAGTGCGCGAACAAATTTTGTCGCTGCCGGCGGAAACATTGATTTGTCCCGGCCACGGCCCGCTGACAACGGTGGCGGAGGAAAAGGCACATAATCCCTTTTTCTGATTTGCGCCGCGGTTCTTACATTGCCAACGCTCCACGCGCGTTTTAGGATTTCCCCGTTTCATGGCCGAATACAAAGTTCAATTCGAGGTCTTTGAAGGCCCGCTTGATTTGCTGCTTTACCTCATCAAAAAGGAGGAAGTGGACATTTACGAGGTCAACCTCACCAAGCTCGCCACGCAATTCATCGAATACATTGACACGATGCGGCTGCTCGATCTGGAAATCGCCGGCGAATTTCTCGTGATGGCCTCGACGCTGATGTATATCAAAAGCCGCGAATTGCTGCCGGTGGATCAACAGGCGCAAATCGAAGGCGAGGAAGAAGGCGAAGACCCGCGCTGGGAATTGATTCGTCAGCTTGTCGAATATAAAAAATTCAAAGACGCCGCCGCGCAATTGCAAACGCTCGAAGCGCGGCAGGAAAATATTTTTCCGCGCCTGCCGGGGAAATTGGAATTTGAATCCACCGCGCCGCCGCCGAAGCCGGACGTTTCCATTTTTGATTTGCTCAACGCCGTCAACACGGTTCTCAAACGTTTTGAACAACGCGAAGGCGCGACGCGCGACATTTTTGAGGACAAATGGACCGTCAGCGAAAAAATTGAATTCATACTGAAAATTATTGCCGAACGCGGCGCAATAAGATTTTCCGAGTTGTTTGCCAACGCCGCGAGCCGTTCCGAAGTCGTTTGCACCTTTCTGGCGCTGCTGGAATTGATTCGCCTGAAACAACTCGTCTGTTCGCAGCCGGAGCCGTTCAGCGAAATTGAAATCAGCCGCGCGCAAGTTGCAACGGCCACCGCTTCGCCGGTTATTGTTGCAACCGAACCGGCCGCTGCCGCACCGCAAACTGAAATTGCAAATCCGCCATCCGAAATCCAAAATCCGCAATAATTTTCATGGAATTAAAATTTATTCTCGAATCACTGCTGTTCTCCGCGCAAAAACCGTTGAGCGTAAAAGAACTTCGCGAAGTCCTCGCCAACGCCGCCGAAGCGGAGGATGCCGATGCCACCGCCAAGTCGCTCGCCAAAATCAAGGACAGCGAATTGACCGCTGCACTGGAGCAGCTCGCACGCGAACACGAAACCGCCGCGCGCAGTTACCGGCTCGCATGCGTCGCGGGCGCGTGGCAATTCGTCACGCAACCGGAATTTGCGCCGTGGCTCAAGGCGCTCGTCGGTATCAAGGCACGTCCGCCGCGGCTTTCCGCACCCGCTCTGGAGACGCTGGCCATCATTGCGTATCGCCAGCCGCTCACGCGCGCCGAGATTGAGCAGATTCGCGGCGTGAACGTGGACGGCGTGATGCAGACGCTCACCGAACGCGGCCTCGTGGAGTCGGTTGGCCGCGCGGAAGTCGTCGGCCGCCCGCAAACTTACGGCACCACGACGCTGTTTCTCGAATACTTCGGCCTGCGCAGCCTGGAAGATTTGCCCGCTGCGGACGAACTGCGCCGCATTCCCATTGAAAAACCGCCCGCGCCCGTCACGGTTGAACCCGGCTTGGCAACCACTCCGCCGGAACAATTGAATTTGCAAAATCCACCAGGCGAGAATCAAAAGGCGGAATTGGAAAAATCATCTGACGGACAAAATTAACTGAACGAACGGAATTTTGTTAATTCTGAAAAATTCCGGGCAACGGCAATTCGGCATGGGCTGTGGTCAAAAAAACTTCGCGCAGTTGTGTTTCACACCATCCGGCTTCCGGCTGCTTCATCAACGCCAAAAATGTTTTGGATATTTTCGTGCCAGCTCGGATTTGATTTTCGGATAATGCTCCCGCCAGAAATTCGCTAAGTCCTGTGTTACCTGGACCGGTTTCATGCCCGGTGTCAAAATGTGAACCGTCACTGGCACGCGCGCCACCGCGATTTTCGGCGTCTGGTTCACGTCGTATAATTCCTGAATCCGCAGCGAAATGAATGGCGATTTGCCGATTTCATAATTCACCTTCGGCGTCCGCCCATTCGGCAGCGACAATCTTTCTGGCGCATGTTTGTCCAGCAGCTTGCGCTGCGAATGCGACAGCCACGACATGACAACCGGTTTCACTTCGCGCTCCTTGATTTCCTTGTAGCTCACCGCGCCGTGGCAAAGTTGCTCGATGACGTGCTTCTTGTCGTCGTCGCCAAACGGTGGCAGTTGCAATTCAGGACAATTCGCGCAAAGAAAATTCAGCCGCGCAACCCATTGCTCAACGGAATGGTCCCAATTCGGCAATGGCAAACGGTTCGCGAGAATCTCATTCGCCAAAATTTTTGAGGCGTCATCGGCGGGCGGCGGCTCGATGCGCTTGGCCGAAAGTGCCAGTCCGCGAAATTTCAAAAGCTCCGCCGCGACCACGCGCTTTTGCGTCGAATCAAATTGCACGCGCAAATCGGATTCCAAATCTTCAGGAAACAATTCGCGCAGCCAATCCGCTTCAATCGCCGTGGCCAGCGAGAGAATTGTGTTCACTTCCTTGTCGCGCATTTCGACCTCGCGGATTTCAGCGGCGACGAACAATTCATTTTTCCCAACCACACTTTCACATGCCAAGACGCCACGCCGATTATGAACGAGTTCGCAGCGCAGCGTTCCTTGATCCATCCGTCGCGCGACGCGGTCGGAAAATCCGATGAGAATGCACTTTTGCAGCGCCTCGTCTTTCACCTCGCGCGGCTTGGCATCGAGTCCCTCCTTTTCAGCAATCCGTAAAAATTGTTCCAGCAACGGCCCAACTTGCCGCGCGGTGATGGCATGGATGCCAAGCTTGCGGCAGGCGTCGAGGCGAAATTGATTTTTTGCCGCGTAATTCCACGCGCGCATAAGAATCCAAAAATCCGACGACGCCTTTTCACCGAGCAAATCTTCGCGGAGCGAATTGGTTTCACGGTCAACGTTTCGCAAAAGCAAATCGCGTCCCTGCGTGAGCGCGGCGACGAGCGCGGCCTGATAAACGCAGCCGTGTTCCTGCGCCGCGAGCAACATGCGCGAATAACGCGGATGCAGCGGAAACGCGAGCATCTTGCGGCCAATGGCCGTGATGGAATTATTTTTGTCGAGCGCGCCGAGGTCGTGAAGCAATTCCTCCGCGTGCGTCAGTGAAATTTCGTCGGGCTTTTCGAGCCAGCGGAATTTCCGCAAATCGTCCACACCGGCGGCTTTCAAAGTCAAAACCACTTCCGCCAAATCGAGCCGTTTGACTTCCGGCAATTCCTGCGCGGCGCGATGGCCGTGTTCCTCGCGCGACCAAAGCCTCATGCAAACGCCGGGCGCAGTTCTTCCGGCTCGACCGGCGCGCTGGTCGGCGCTCGATTGCGAAATCTTTTCGATGAGCAGCGTGTTGATGCCGCGATTCGCATCGTAGCGCGCCATTCGCGCCAGGCCGGAATCAATTACCAGCCGCACGCCGTCAATCGTCAACGAGGTTTCCGCGACGTTTGTGGCGACGACAACCTTGCGTTGTTCGTAGCGGGCGACCGCCGCGTCCTGCGATCGCGGTTCCAATTCGCCGTGCAGCGGCAGCAAAATAAATCCTTTCGATTCCGGCACGTGGCGGATGGTTTCAATCGTTTGCGAAATCTCAAATCCGCCCGGCATGAAGACCAGCACATCGCCTTCACCGCCGCTAGACACGTAATTTGAAAACGCGTCCGCCGCTTGTTCCCAAACCGGCCGCTTGTCGTTGTAACTTGGCTGCGCGGCGTATTCAAATTCAACGGGATAAACGCGGCCTTCGGATGACAGCGTCGCGCACGGCTTCAAATAATTCTCCAACTCGCCCGCGTTCAACGTCGCAGACATGACGATGAGATTCAAATCGGCGCGATGCTGCTCCTGCAAATCAAGCGCGCGGGCCAGCGTGATGTCGCCGTAAAGATGCCGCTCGTGAAATTCGTCGAAAATCAAAACTGAAACGTCGCGCAATTTCGGGTCTTCAATCATTTGCCGGAGCAAAACGCCTTCGGTCACGAACCGGATTTTCGTCTTGGCCGACGTGACATTTTCAAACCGGATTTGGTAGCCGACTTCCTGTCCAAGCTGGACGCCAAGTTCCTGCGCGACGCGCGCGGCGAGTAAACGCGTGGCGAGGCGGCGCGGTTGAAGAATGACAACTTGGCCATCGCGCAAAAAATCGTGGCGCAAGAACATTTGGGGAACCTGCGTGGATTTGCCGGAACCGGTGGGCGCGGACAAAATCAATCGCCGGTCATGACGCAGGCGCGAAATGATTTCGCCTTCGATATCGTAAATGGGCAAACGCTCGGCCATGAATTACGCGAGAACCCAACCCGGTTTAATTTCCTCGTCCAAATCTTGCGCGGGAATTCCTTGTTTCAATTTTTGTTCGGCAAGAATGCCAATCATCGCAGCATTGTCAGTGCAGAGATTTTTTTCGGCGAGACGAAGCGTAAATCCATTTTTTTTGCACGCGTGCTCCAATTCATTTCGCAAGCTGCGATTGCAAGTGACGCCGCCGGACGCGGTGACGCAGCGGACACCTTCGCGTTTCGCGGCACGGATCGTTTTGGCGACAAGCACTTCGACAATGGCAGCTTGGATGCTGGCACACAAATCACGGATTTTTTGCTCGTCGTTTAACAAATCCGGATGGTCGCGCAGGAAATAGCGGACGGAGGTTTTCAATCCGCTGAAACTGAAGTCGTCGCTCGCGTCGTGAAGCAACGGACGGGGAAAATCGAACGCCTTCGGATTTCCCTTTTCCGCCAGCCGGTCAATTTCGGGGCCGGCGGGATAATTCAAGCCCAACATTTTTCCGGTTTTGTCGAAACATTCGCCGGCGGCGTCGTCAATCGTCGCACCGAGGACGCGATGCTTCAATTCGGATTCGACCAAAACCAAAATCGTGTGCCCACCGCTGACGATGAGCGAAATGTTCGGCTGAAATTTTTCGAACCCGCCAATCCACGGCGAATACAAGTGCGCCTCGTGATGGTTGACGCCAACGAACGGTTTCTCCAAGGTGAACGCGACGGCTTGCGCGGCTTTGAAGCCGACGAGCAGCGCATTCGGCAGGCCCGGCCCCTGTGTCGCGGCGATGGCGTCAATTTCAGCAATGGAAATTTTTGCTTCGCTCAAAGCGGCGCGCGCGACGGGCAGAAAATTCTTCAAATGCTCGCGCGCGGCGAGTTCAGGCACGACGCCGCCGTATTCGGCATGAAGTTCAATTTGAGAGGAGACGGTGTTGGACAAAATTTTCCCGTTGCGCACAACAGCGGCGCTGGTTTCATCGCAGGAGGTTTCAATTGCCAGAATTATCATTCGCTTTTTTAACCACGAATGAACAAAAAACACGCCCGTTCGTGATTTAACGGATTTTATTTCGCCGCGACTTTTTCCGGCGCCTTTTCTAGTTCGCCGTAAAGCAGAACGCTCTTGAGCAAATCCTCGGCGCGGTCAAGTTGCACGTCCTTGACTTTGTCCACAATGGCGCGTTCATTGTCGGGCAGCGATTCGATTCCGCCGGGCGAGCGTTTGATGAGCAGCGCGGCTTCCGTCTCGTCGCTGATCGGCACGTAAATGTCCGGCGTGATGCCGTGCTCTTCAATAATCTGGCGGCTGGGCGTATAATATTTTGCCGTCGTCAATTTTAGCGCTGCGCCGTCACCGAGCGGAAAAATGCTTTGCACCACGCCTTTGCCAAAGGTTTTCTGTCCAAGAATGACGGCACGATGCAAATCCTGCAGGCAGCCGGTGACAATTTCCGCCGCGCTCGCGGTACCAAGGTTGACCAGCACGACCATCGGCTCGCCATGCAATTCATCGCCGTCGCCATCAGCGAAGTATTTTTCGACCGAGTCGCGCCCTTCAGTCGAAACAATCAACTGCCCGCGCGGCAGAAATTTCTGGGACACTTCCACGGCCTGATCAAGCAGGCCGCCGGGATTCCAGCGTAAATCGAGAATCAATGCTTTCATACCCTGCGCCTTTAGTTTATCGAGCGCGGCTTGAAGTTCGTCTCCAGTATTGTCGCCGAATTCCGTGATGCGGATGTAGCCGATTTTGTCCGGGCCGAGCGGAAATTCCTGTTTGCCGTTGATGTCCTTGACCATTTCCATGCTGATGATGGCGCGGGTAAGGGTGATGTCTTTTTCCAGACCCGACGACGGACGCTGGATGGTGATGGTCACAGATGTGCCCGGTTTGCCGCGAAGCTCGTCCACGGCGTCCTGTAACGACATTTTGTCCGCGCTCCGGCCATTGATCTTTACAATGCGGTCGCCCGACAAAATGCCGGCGCGAAATCCCGGCGTGTCTTCCATCGGCGCGACGATCGTGATATAACCGTCCTTCATCGCCACCACGAGGCCCAGCCCACCAAACGCGCCTTGCGTGTCGTCTTGCAACTGCTGGAAATCGCTCGCGTCCAGAAATTCGCTGTGCGGGTCGAGCGAATCAACCATGCCGTTGAGCGCGGAATAAACCAGCGCGCGGTACGTCAGGTTCGTGCCATCCACGTAATCGGCACGCACCTTTTCCAGCACGTTTTGAAACAAAGCCAGGCTCGCGTCCTCCGAATCCCGCCGTTCCGCCGCGTGCGCCGGCGTCAGATAAACCCACGCGCCAACGGTCAGGTTCGCCGCGAGCAGCGCCGTGACCAGGCCGAAAATCAAAAATCGCTTCATAAACTGAAGAAACCTAGCACAGGAGTGTGAAGACACGAAGAATTTTCCCGAACTGGAATTATTTCAGCAGCGCCTCGATGAGGGGCAAATCACCAGGCGCGGTCACCTTCGGATTCGGCGCGGAGCTGGCAACGAGTCGAACTTTCTGTCCAATCAATTCACACGCCGCCGTGTCGTCGGTGAAAAGCAGTTTTTTTTGACGCGCGGCTGCAATCGCACAGCGGATGATTTCCACGCGAAACGTCTGCGGCGTCTGCACCGACCAAAGTCTCGAGCGGTCGAGCGTGCACGAAATGGTCGTGCCATCCGCGCTTTCCTTGATGGTGTCGGTCACCGGCTGCGCCGCGACTGCGGCTCCCGTTTTGCGTGCGGCGGCAATCGTCGCCGCGATCAATTCCTCCGTTACGCAGGGCCGCGCGGCGTCGTGAATCGCCACGATTTCAGTTTTGAGTGAAAGTGCTTCCAAGCCGTTCCAGACTGAATCCTGCCGCTCCGCTCCGCCGGTGACGATTTGAAATTTCTTTTGGAAATGGAATTGTTTCGCGAGCCCGGAAAATTTTTCGCGCGCTTCATCGCGAACGACCAGGATGATTTCGTCCACGCATTTTGTGTCGTTGAACTTTTTCCAGGCGTGCGCCGCGAGAGGCCGGCCGGCGATTTCAAGCCACAACTTGTCCGCGCCCATGCGGACGCCCCTGCCGGCGGCGACGAGGATGGCAGCGTTCATCTTTCGAGTCTAAAGTTCAAAATCAAAAGTCCAAAGCCAAAAACCTTTCGCGGCTTGGCTTTGGACTTTGGACTTCTGGCTTGGAACCGGCGTCAGCCAATCCGCCAGACAATGCGCGCCTTGTTCAAATCATACGGCGACATTTCCATTTTCACGCGGTCGCCGACAGTGAGGCGGACGAATTTTTTCCGCATTTTGCCGGAAATCGTCGCGAGCACCTGATGCTTGTTGTCCAGTTCGACACGGAACATCGTCCCGGCCAGCACCGTCAAAATTCGGCCTTCGACCTCAATGTGTTCTTCCATGAATCGAAAAAATTATTCAAGTCACACAGCCAAAGCCAATCGAAATTTTGCCGCGAAAATAAACGGAGCGACGTCCGATGGCGAACGCCGCTCGCAGACAAGCTGGCAAAAAATCAATACCGCTCCCGACGGCCACGGTCGCCGCCGCCCCCGCCGCCGTAATCGCGGCGCGGACCGCGGTCATTGCGCGGGCGCTCTTCCTTCGGGCGCGCGACATTGACCGTCAGCGGCCGTTCGGCCAGCAACGCGCCATGCATCGCAGTGATGGCTTTTTGCGCTTCCTCGGGTGTGGACATGGTAACGAAAGCGAAGCCGCGGGAACGTCCGGTCATTCGATCCATCATCAGATTGGTTTCGACGACCGTGCCGTGCGCGGAAAAGGCCTCCTGAATTTCGTTCTCGGTGGTGTTGAAGGAAAGATTTCCCACAAACAATTTCGTGCTCATTTTCTATAGACTGCGAGACTAACCGCCTTCCCGGACTGTTCCCGACTGCCGGGTTTCAAATCGTTCACCAGAAGATTTACCATGACCAGTATTGACAAGTTATCTAACAGACGCGCCAATTCTAGGCATTTTAGAAACAATTGCAAGTCAAATCTGCGCCGCCGGCCGCCAATCCAAAACCTTCAATTGCACCGTCCGATAACCATTGAAATCAGAGACTTGCGGTTGAAAGGCCAGGTCAAATTTCCCCACCGGCAGCGATTTATCACCGCTGTTCCACCAAACCGACTCGATACCGCCTCGCGGGATGCCGCCGTCGTCCACCCACATTTTGACATGCTGCTTTTCCGCGCCTATTCTTTGCAATGGTCGCGCGTGTGATAAATTGCGCGCGCAAAATTGCACCGCCGGATTTCCCTGCCCGTGCGGTCTCAACTTTTCCAGCTCGCCGAGCAGTTCAAAGGTCATTTCATCCAGGCCGACCTCCGCGTCCAGCCGCAACGACGGCTGCAAATCTTCCGGCTTTAAACTGCGCTGCGCCAGTCCGTTCAATTTTTCACGGAGCAAATCAATTTTGTCCGACGCGATGCTCAAGCCAGCCGCCATTGCGTGTCCGCCGTGGCGCAGCAGCAAATCGTCACACTCGCGCAGCGCGGCGGCCAGATCGAAGCCCGCGATGCTGCGGCCCGAACCGCGCATCTCGCCGTTTTCGCCACCGATGATGATGGTCGGGCGGTAAAATTCCTGAAGCACGCGCGACGCGACGATGCCGACGACGCCGATGTGCCAGAGCAACTGCCCTTCGACGATGACGAAATCATTTTGCGGGTCGAATTTCGCGCGGATGATTCCGGCGACTTCCTCAACAATTGTCTTTTCAATTTTCTGCCGCTCGCGATTCCGCAAATCGAGGTTTTGCGCAATTGGCATTGCCTCTTCCAAATTTTTGGCGAGCAGCAATTGCAATGCCTCTCCGGCGGTTTCCAAACGGCCGGCGGCGTTGAGCCGTGGCGCGAGTTGGAAGCCCACTTCATAAGCGCCGATTTTTCCCGGCGTTTGCGCGACCTTTTTCAGCACAATAATTCCGGGACGCTGCGTTTGGTTCAATTGTCGCAAACCGGCGGAAGTGAGAATCCGATTCTCCCCGGTGAGCGGAACCAAATCGGCGATCGTGCCGAGCGCGACCAAATCCAGCAGCGGCTTCAAATCAAATTCCGCCGCGCCAGGCAGATTTGTTTCGCGTCCGCGTTTCAAAATGGCGTGCGCGAGCTTGAACGCGAGGCCGGCGGAGCAAAGCTCGCAGAAGTTTTGAGTTTTTAATTTTAAATTTTGAGTTAACTGCGGGTTGACCAAGGCAACTGCGTCCGGCGCTGGCGACGAAACTTGGTGATGATCCAAAACAATCACGTCAATGCCACGAGCGCGGAGCGAGGCGATTGTTTCGACAGCGGTCGAGCCGCAGTCCACGGCGAGCAAAAGTGTCGTTGGAAATTTTTTGAGGCAGTTCTCAACACCATCGGCACTCAAGCCGTAGCCCTCGTCCATCCGGTTTGGCAGATAAAATTCCAAGTGCCAGCCGAGCGGGCGCAGGACCTCGACGAGCAGCGCGGTGGAAGTCACGCCGTCAACATCGTAATCGCCGAAAATCACGATCGGCTCGTTTTGTTCGCGCGCGCGAAAAAGCCGTCCGACGGCCTGGCCCATGTTCGGCAGCAAAAACGGATCGGCGAGATTTTTGAGCCGCGGCGAGAGGAAATTTTGAATGACTGGAATTTCGCTGAAGCCGCGGTTGAGCAGGCATTGCGCGAGCAGTGGCGAGATTTTGAGCGCCGACGCGATTTGTCCGGCGAGCAGCGGTTGCGACGGCGCGGGCGACCAGCGGAATTTCATTTTAACCGCAGGTTACGCCGATTACGCGGATTAAAAAGTAAAATTGAATCACCCCGGGAAATTCAAAATGAATCCGCCACCCGCGGTTTACTTTTCTCTTTCGCGCCGCGTAGCGGCGACCGACAGCGCGATGGCAATCAAAAGAATCCCGGCCACGACAAGCAGGGAAACGGCCGTGGGGACTTCGATTTGAAACCATTGGTGGGTTTGGCCGTGTGGCGCGAGGAGCATTTTCGCGCCGAAGAAAACCAACGCGGCGGAAAGCCCGGTTTTCAAATGACGAAAATAGCCGAGCGCGCCGGCCAGCAGAAAATACATCGAGCGCAGGCCGATGATGGCAAAGATATTTGAGGTGAAGACGATGAAGGCATTGCGCGTGACGGAAAAAACGGCGGGCACGGAATCCACGGCAAAAAGCAAATCGGTCGTTTCGATGAGCAACAGCACGAGCGCGAGCGGCGTGAAAACAAATCTGCCACCAAGCTCCGTGAAAAATTTCCCGCCATCGAGGTTTGGGGAAAGCGGGAGAAATCTTTTTGCAAGTCGTAACACGGGATTTTTTTCCGGCTGCATTTGTTTTTTGGAAACGAGCATTTTAATTCCAGCCAAAATGAGAAACGCGCCGAAAAGATAAAGAATCCAATCAAAGCGGGCGATGAGTGCGATGCCGGCGGCGATCATCGCGCCGCGCATCACGAGCGCGCCGAGAATCCCCCAAAAAAGCAGGCGGTGCTGAAATTCCAGCGGCACGCGGAAATAGGCGAAGAGGATGGCCATGACGAGAATGTTGTCGAGCGAGAGGGAAAGCTCGATGACGTAGCCGGTGGTGAATTGGACGGCTTCCTCGCGGCTGCGCCAGAAAACCAGCGCGAACGCAAACAGCAAGGCCAGCGCAACCCAAAATGCGCTCCATGCGAGGGCTTCCTTGAATTTAACGGCACGCGGGCGGCGATGGAACACGCCCAAATCGAGCGCGAGAAAAAGCAAAACGCAAAGGATGAAACCGGTCCAGTGCCAGGGCGTAATTTCTGTCATTTATGATTTACGATTTACGATTTGCGTTCCAACTGCAAATCCAATCGTAAACCGCGAATCGCAAATTCTTCAGGCTTTCGCCACCGGCACATTCTGCATCTTGACTGCCGACGCGCCGATGTTCGGGCGTTCGCCCTTGTGCCACCACAACACGAGCGCGCTGGCAACGTAAATCGAGGAATAGGTCCCGGTGACGATGCCGACAAGAAACGTGAACGCGAAGTCGTTGATGACGCCGCCGCCGAAAACGTAGAGGCAGCCCGTGGCGATCAACACCGTGCCGCTGGTGATGATCGTACGGCTCAACGTCTGGTTGAGCGCCTGGTTGATGACTTCCTTGAACGTGCCGCGCACGCCGAGCTTCAAGTCTTCGCGGATGCGGTCGAAGATGACAATTTTGTCGTTGATGGAAAAACCGATGATGGTCAGGATGGCGGCGACAACGGTGGCGTTGAATTCGCGTCCGGAAATTCCGTTGGCGATGCAATAACAGCCAATCGCCAGAAGCACGTCGTGAATCACGGCGACAACTGCGCCAACGGCGAATGAAAATTCATAACGGAACGCGACATAAACCAGGATGCCGAAGAGCGCCATCAGTGAGGCGATGATTGCCGACTGCTGGATTTCCTTGCCGATGGTCGGGCCGACGCGTTCCTCATCGTCCATCTTGAATTTTGCGGCGGGAAAATCCTTGTTCAGTTCGGCCTGAACTTCCGCGCCGGTTTTGTCCTTGGTGGTAACTCGCAGCGATTCCTGGCCGCCGCTCACGGCCTTTTGGTATTGGATTTCCACGTCGTGCGCGCCCAGTCGCGTCACAGCTTTGCGGACTTGCTCCTCATCCACTTTTTGTTGAAAGGTGAAGGTGGCGCTGTCGCCGCCGAGAAAATCCACGCCGAACAGTTTCGTGCCGCGGTCAAAAATTCCATAGCCGAGCGAAACGAAGATGAACAGCCAGGAAATGATGAACAATGGCGTGGCAATTTTCATGAAATTGATCTTCGCGCTGCGAATGATGTGCAACATTGGCAGCGATTTGAGCCAGTTGTGGTCGAGCAGGAAATTAAAAATCAGGCGCGTGACCACGAGGGAGGTGAACAAACTCGCGGCAATGCCGATGGTCAGCGTGACACCGAAGCCTTGGATTTCTCCCGTTCCTTTCCAAATCAAAATGACGGATGAAATGAGCGTCGTGACGTGCGAGTCGAAAATCGTTCCGAACGCGCGGGCATAGCCGGCGTCAATCGCGCCGCGCAAGGATTTTCCCTTGGCAATTTCCTCGCGCAAGCGTTCGTAAATCAGCACGTTCGCGTCCACAGCCATGCCCACCGTCAAAACCACGCCCGCAATGCCCGGTAGCGTGAGTGTTGTGCCGATGCTGCACATGACGCCGAGCAAAATGATGATGTTCGTGATCAGCGCGACGTTCGCCGTGATGCCCGCAATCCAGTAATAACAAAGCATGAACGCCGAAACCAAAACGACGGCGGCGATGGACGCGCGGATGCCGCTGCGGATGGAATCCTTGCCCAGCGTCGGATCCACGTCTTCCGAAGAAATGATATGAAGCGGCGCACGCAACGGGTTTTGCAAGACGGCCGCCAAATCCTGCGCTTCCTTTTCCGTGTAACTGCCGCTGATTACGCCGTTGCCGCCCACGATGGCACTTTTAATGACCGGCGCGGTTTGCAGTTCGCCGTCGAGCACGATGGCCATTCTGTGCCCAACGTTTTCGCTCGTCGCTTGCGCAAATTTTTTCGCGCCATCAGCAGTGAGCGTGAACTCAACCTCCGGCTCGCCCATTTGATCGCGATTCACGTATGCGCTGCTCACGATGTCGCCTTTCAAGCCGTCCACGGCATTTTTGCTCACGACCACGGCCTCCACCGTCGGCGGGCCGTTCGGTTGCTGCTCTATGTGCTTGAGCACCTCATAACCCGGCGGAACGGCTTCGAGAATCTTGCCGGTCCTTTCATCCACGATTTCGTCGCTGTTGTCCTTCACCATGCGGAACTCCAGATACGCCGCCTTGGAAATGTTCGTCTCCGCCTCGTCTTTGTCCGCCTCCGAGAGTCCGGGCAGTTCAATCAAAATCCGGTTGCCACTCTCCGGCTGGATGACCGGCTCGGCCACGCCAAAGGCGTCCACGCGCTTGCGCAACACATCCACGGCCTGCGACAGCGCGCCACTCATCTCCGAGGCGCTGACGGGTTGATTGGAGCCGCCAACGGTCGCCAGATAATTCGTGTCCATCTCGACGAGGAACGACGTGCCGCCCTGCAAATCAAGGCCGAGCTTGATTTTGCCCGCCGCCTGCCGTTGAAGCTGGTTCAAAATGTAGGTCGTCGGGTGCAGTTGATTTTGGGCGGGGATGAAGGCAAAATAACTCTGGATGTCATTCGTGCCGATGGCCTCCCGCAAATTGGCGAACTCGCTGTTCGTCGCCGCCTGTTGCCGCGCTTCCGCCTGTTGCAAAATGTTTGTGAACGCCGCGTCCTTGTTTTCCGCGCGCGAGGCAAACTGCTGGATCAAATCGCGCGACGTGGGCGGGTAAATCTCGACAAACGCCCAGCAAACGATCAACACCACCAGCCCGAATTTCCAACGGTCGGTTTTTCTCATGGCCGGTTAGGATTCGTTCGCGCCGCCGGATTCGATGATTTCCGTCACCGAGGATTTGGTCACTTCCATTTTGGCATCCGCCGAGCGGAGCGAAACCGTCTTGTCCTTGACCGTGATGACGGTGCCGACAATGCCGCTGCTCGTGGCAATCTTGTCGCCCGACTTGAGCGCCGCGAGCAATTTCGCCTGCTGCTTGCGCTGCTGGCTCTGCGGACGAATCATCATGAAATACACGACGACAAAAATCAAAGCCATCGGGAACAACAGCGACATCGGCGAACTCGGCTGCGCCGCCGGCGCGCCCGTCGAAGTGGTGGCGGAGGAAGCCGCCGCCGGCGCGGTCGTGTCCGCCAAAATCACGTTTAAATAATTCAAATGCATAAATGAAAAGTGGTCGGACATTTTAGGCGAGTTGCGGCCAATGGCAAGGTTTATCGGCGGAGTTTTGGGATTGTTTTCAAATGCTTTGCCAATCCCGTTGGAAATGCAAAAGGAGCGCCGCCAGCCATGAAAGATTATTTGCCGCCTGACAGTCGGCGGCCATTGCCCCTTGAGATTCCGGTTGCGTTACGAAACTTGCGAGTCCAGATTGCCGGTGTGATTCCGCATGGCATGATTTGAACCGTTAGATGGCATTGAGTGATTATGAAAAGAGCACTGTTTCTATTTTGCGGACTTTGCTGGTTCATGTTTGGATCAGTCATGGGCGTCTTCCTGCTGCAATACCTCGCTGATGGAGCTGGTTTGCAGGATTCCGGTTTCGGCTTCCCAATTTTCAGTCCGGTATCATCGGGAAGCGTTCTGATTGGGCTGGTGCATATCGTGGGATTTTTCATGCTTGCGGTTTTGTGTTTTGTCGTTGGCGTCGGTTTGTGTTTGCGCGGTTTCGAGTCAAAGCCCGACAACACGCGGAAGCTGGAGCCAACCGCCGACAGCCATGTCCCGCAAAGGCGGGATTTGGATTGTTAGAAATCATTGTGATTATGGAAAAATTATCACCTAAATTGAGTTGTCCAAGTTGCCGGGGAACAAAGTTGTCCGCCGGCAAGTTTTTAGACACCAGCAAGCTCGCTCCAAGCTGGATGCTTCCCAAGAGCAAGGTGTGGAGCAGCGGCGTGACTTATTTTGTTTGTCGCGACTGCGGATACCTCGGCTTGTGCGTAAGCGAGAAAGAACGCGCTGAATTGGATGCGGAAGCCACCGATGTTTGACCCCGCGCCGCAGCCGGCGGCCATTGCCTCTTGAGATTCCGGTTGAGAAATAAGATTTGAGAGCGAGATTGTCGCCAACAAAGCGCCTGTGGCCATTTCCCGCGCGCGGGATTTGGTTCGTTGGGAGGCATTAACAAACACGACACTTAAATCCTTATAAGCGACAAACCTTATCGCAGCTTCAGCAAAGCCGTCTCGTGGCGATGCTTTGTGGCGATGGCCTCCAACAAAGGCTGCTGACGAATTCAGATCAAGTCTTCTATTGGGATGGGTTGGAGCAACCGGAATTGACACGGGAACTTTCCCACCACTGGCTCGAAGATGCAATCTAGCAAACAAGCCACTGGTAAGTGCCGGCTTCGCCGCGCCCGTAGGCGGCTCGTCGTGCTCACGCCATTGCTTCTTCCAAGACCACTTCGGGATGCCGTGATGCCACTCGCAACAGCACCCGCGCCGCGCCCGTTGGCTTGCGCCGCCCCTGTTCCCAGTTGTGCAGCGTCTTGACGGATATGCCGAGCAGTTCCGCAAACTTGATTTGCGACAGCCGCAACCGCGTCCGTGTGGCCGCAATGGTTTTTTCCCACTCCGCCCGTTGTCCGCGCTGATACTCTTTCGGATCAAGTTGGCGGCGGTGGAGTTGCCCGTTGCTGCCGCGCGTCACGCTCCACACGCGCGACGGCATGGCGTCACCCCGCCGCACGGCTTTCGCCTGCCGTAGTGCCTCGCTCAATTCTTCAAATCGTTCTTTATTCATGTCTTGTAATCCTCAATCAGTGTTCGCAGTTGTTTCAATTCGCCCGCGCTCAAATCTTCCCGCTCGTTCTTCGCGTAAATGTCCAGCATCAGGATTCGGTCGCGGGCAACCACCCAATAATAAATCATCCGCGCTCCGCCGCGCTTGCCGTGTCCCTTTGCCGCCACGCGCAATTTCCGCAACCCGCCGGACTTCGGAATCACCTTGCCCGCGTCTGGCCGCGCCAGCAGCAGGAATTGCACACGCGCCAAGTCGTCATCATTCAGCAAATCCATCACGCGCTTGGTGAACGGCGCAAATTCTTCAAAGACCATTGACGCCAAGATACGCCAATGACGTAGAATGTCAAGAAAGACTTTCGCTCAAAAGTGGGGTGCCTGATCGAGCACAAACGCAGCTTCGGCTGCGGACACTCCGAATTGCTCGCGCCAAATTCACCACTCCACACCAGAAGCGCCCGCCGTGCCGGAGTAAAACGAAAGAAGTAACATTCAACATATATCTCCAATGAATTCGGCATCATTCTCACGTCCCGCCAGTGTAGCAGAATTTTGAAACGATTGGCGGCATGAGCCAGTCTCGTTTCAACTCGTAAAAGGATTCCGGCTCGATTGTGCGCCACGCAAGGCCATTGCCGACATTTACGCACTGGCAAACGTGGACACCCTGCCAGGTTCAACTGTGGCAGATTTTATGGAGTCTTGGTTAAAGCGCAAGGAGCTTGAAGCCGGAGACAAAACACACGCTCGTTATTCAACCGTGGCCGCGCAATTTAGGACGGGTTAAACGGGTGAATCCGCTGGCGCGTAGAGCGGCCAAAGACTTGTGAGCATTTTCGCCTGTCGGCGTCTTTCAGGACCATGCCTTTCGTCGAAAAACGTCACAAGACTTTGGCCGGTGGAATGAGCGGGCGAGCCAGCACGGGATTGCTCTTGCTCGGAATACCAACATGACCTTGAATGGAGCGCCATGAAATCATACCTCATCACCTTTCTCTGCTTTGCCCTGTGCGGCCACGCGCTCGCGCAGGACATGGATACCGAGCTTTCCAATCTGGCCACCAATCTCGCCGCCCAGATTAAAGACGAGGGCAAGAAAAAGGTGACGGTGCTCGATTTCACCGACTTGCAGGGCGGTTCGAGCGAACTCGGCAAATACATCGCCGAGCAATTGACGGTTGACTTGGTGATGGACAAGAACGGGGATTTTTCCGTTTTGGACCGGGCGAATCTCAAAAGCATTCTGGCCGAGCACAAGCTGACCGCCACCGGCCTCATTGACCCCGATACAGCCAAAAAACTTGGCCAGTTCTCCGGCGTGGACGCAATCATTCTGGGAACCATCACGCCGAAAGACAAAAACATCGCCCTCACCGCCAAAATCATCACCACCGACACCGCTGAAATCATTGGCGCGGCGAAGGCCGCGTTCCAGACCAACGATACCGTCCAACAGCTTCAATCCACCGCAGCCACGGACAACAATGTGTTGAGTGACACAAGTGCCAGCGTGGATTTAAGCGATGACAAGCCGAAGGTGGTCAAAACCTTCGGGGATTTGGTCGTCGAATTGCAGTCGTTGAAAATCGTCAATGGCGGCAGACAATATGAACTGACGATGACTCTCACCAACCGCTCCGCGACGAAAAGCCTTTGGGTTGCTTTGGGCACCACGCATCTTGGTAATTCCATGACATCGCTCACCGACCCGAACGGCAATCAATTTGGACAAACCAGCGCCACGGGAATTTCCTACGCGCGGGTTCATGTTCAATATGGGTATGGCGGAGGAATGCAGGAATTTTTTGACCCCGCGACGGAAATCCAGCCGAACGATTCCGACACCATGACACTTGCGTTCTCGTCGCCCGAAGGCAGATCGGCTTCGCCGGGTGTATGCACTTTGCAAATCGGATTCTTTTTGGGCGATGATTTTATTTCAAACAGTGCCAAACACACCACTTCCCCGAATCTTGTCACCAAGTTCGAGGCGAAATGACCGAGGGAAAAAATCGCCTCACGGCGATTGGAATTTTCAGAAAAAGCCAACCCGTCCGTGGGTGAACCCGTTTGTCGCGTGAGCGACGAGGAGGTTTTTTGGGCGAGCATGGCCTCTTGGCCACGCGCAGCCCGCCAGCCCATGCGGGCAAAAAGCCGACGAAGTCGGGGATGGCAGGACACGCGGAAAACGCCAGATGTCCTTGCGAACAAAGGACGGAATGAAAACAGCACCCCTCCAGTAGTGTGGAGGGGTATGTGGAGGGGGTTAAATGTCTGGAT
>Ga0335074_10000481_pt1 | contig 57806 bp, 40 predicted proteins | sample Lox_Sample_23_FD_206715 | JGI IMG/M metagenome (GOLD analysis project Ga0335074, IMG submission 206715) | Soil microbial communities from Loxahatchee National Wildlife Refuge, Florida, United States - Lox_Sample_2.3 | ecosystem: Environmental > Terrestrial > Soil > Wetlands | place: USA...
CACGACGAGGTCAACCAGGCGCTGACCGCGGTGTCGCTCCGCCTTCAGGCCTCGATCGAGCACGCGCCGGCACCGCTGCGCCGCGAGCTCAACGAGACCAAGCGTCTGGCCGGGCAGGCGATGGAGGAGCTCCTGGCATTGGCCCGGCAGCTGCGTCCCGCCGTGCTCGACGACCATGGCCTGCTCCCGGCGCTCCACAGCCAGGTGCGCGACTTCTCCGACCAGACCGGCATTCGGGCATCGTTCGACGTGCGCGGCCCGGTGTCCCGGCTGACGCCCGAGCAGCAGCTGGTCGTCTACCGGGTCACCCAGGAGAGCCTCTCGAACGTGGCCCAGCACTCCGAGGCGCGGCAGGTCGACGTGGAGCTGTCGTTCGTGGGACGGACCGTCCTGAGGATCAAGGACGACGGCAAGGGCTTCGTCCAGCGCCGCGAAGGGGGGCTCGGGCTCTCGGGGATGCGCGAGCGCGCCTTGCTGGTCGGCGGACACCTGACGATCCGCTCGGCTCAGGGACAGGGGACGCGAGTGGAGCTGACCCTCGCATGAACATGATCAGAGGAGGGCATTAGATGCGAATCCTGGTGGCCGACGATCACGGCATCGTCCGATCCGGCATCAAGCTGCTGCTCGAGCGCCAGGCCGGGCTCGAGGTCGTGGCCGAGGCGGCCGACGGGATCGAGGCGGTCGAGCAGGCGCTCGCTGCGCGCCCGGACCTGTGCATCCTCGACGTGGGCATGCCCCGGATGACCGGCCTCCAGGCCGCCCGGGAGATCCGCTTGCACCTGCCCGACGCACGGGTGCTCATGCTCTCGATGCACGACGATGAGCACTACCTGTTCGAGGCGCTGAAGGCCGGCGCGTCGGGCTACGTGCTCAAGCGCGAGGCCGATCAGGACCTCGTCGGCGCCGTACACGCGGTCGGTCGCGGCGAGGCCTTTCTGACCAACGCGGCTGAGCGCTCGATCATCCGCCGCTGGATGTCCGGCGAGGACGGCGGTCCCACGATCTCGCTCACCCCGCGTGAGGAGGAGGTCGTCAAGCTGATCGCCGAGGCGTTCACCAACGCTCAGATCGCCCAGACCCTCCATCTGGCCGAGAAGACCGTCGAGTCCCACCGCGCCAACGTGCTGCGCAAGCTCGGGATGCGCGACCGGGTCGAGCTCGTGCGCTACGCCATCCGCCGGGGTCTCGTCGAAGCCTGAGTTCGTAGCATCAGATTGGTGCGCGCACCCGTCGATCACATCGCGGCTCCCGCGTTTCCGCGCGGCCTGAAGTGGGTCAACTCCGGGCCGCGGCAAATCGAGCTGGGCCGCTCAATGCTCGTCGAGTTCTGGGACTTCTGCCGCCCCCAGTCGATCCGCACCCTTCCCTATGTCAAGGCGTGGCACGCCCGCTACCCGGACCTGAGCGTGATCGGCGTCCACGCGGCCGGGTTCGCGCCCTCCGCCGACCCCGAGGCGGTGCAGGCGGCCGTCGACCGGCTGCAGATCCCGTACCCGGTGGCGATCGACGCCGAGTACGAGGTTTGGCAGCTGTACGGGAACCTGGGCTGGCCCGCCCGCTACCTGTTCGACCAGCGCCACATGCTGCTCCATTACCACTACGGCGAGGGCGGCTATGAGGAGACCGAGCGCTCGATCCAGGAGCTGCTCGGGATCGAGGAGCCGGTGCTCAGCCCGTTCCGGCCCGAGGAGGCGCCGGACGCGCAACTCGAGGCCCAGACCGACGACGTCGAGGGGCCCTATTCAGGGCCCTACCGGGCCGGCGGCGTGTGGGCGGTGCTGGAAGGCGCCGGCGCGGTCATCGCCAACGGCCGGACCGTGGACGTCGATCATCCCGGCTGTTATGAGCTGATCGCCCACGAGCGGAGCACCGACGGCGAACTCACGCTCGAGATCGGCGACGGCGTGCGCTGTCACGCCGTGTGCTTCACGCCGGGCCTGGCCGGCGGGTCCCCACGAGCCTGACGCCAACCGCCGGCAGCCGGCCGGCGGCGATCAGCGCCTCCTCGGGGGCGCGGAACTCGGGTCCGAGCTCCCAGCGATATAGGTACGGCCCGCGCGCGATCGGGCCCAGCTCGAACCCCTCGACGAGCGCGTCCTCGATGGCATCCAGGTGGTGCATGTGGTGGCGCAGGAAGGCCACCGCCGCCTCCGGCGTCGGCGGCTCGTGCTCGTGCTCCTCGGGGGTCGGCCGATGCTCCAGCCACCAGCGAGCGGCTGACTCGTCGAAGCGCTCCACGTCGATCTCGTCCAGGACCAGCTTCCCGCCGGGCCGGACGACCTCGGCGAGCAGCCGGCAGGATCGCCGCAGCGGCTCGACGTGATGCATCGACACCACGGCCACGGCCGCGTCGAAGCTGCCCGCCGGTTCGCTCAGTTCGTGCAACGGGACCGCGCGGACGGTGTCGGTCGTGGACGCCGGGTCGATCGCGACAACGTCGTACCCGGCCGACGCCAGGGCCGCCGCCAGCTCCCCGTCTCCGGCTCCGACCTCGAGCACACGCGCCGGGGCCGGAGGCAGCGACTCGCGCACGAAGCCGAGGACGCAGGGGTCAAGCATCGTCGTCAAGTAGGTTCACGAGCTCGGGTGGGCCGTCGTCGGCGACGATCGCCGCGAACCCGGGCCGGTAGGGACTTTCGCGCGGGGAGTCGCCCAGCCACGCCGGCTCATAGACCCAGCTGCCGGTGTTGGTGAGCCGGCCCCACTCGACCCGGTCATCGCCCGGCAGCGGGCCGGCGCGGTGGGTGTGCCCGAAGATCACGTGCTCGGCTCCCACCCCGAGGCGGTCCAGCACCTGAGCCGAAGCGCGTAGCGCAGCCCGCCGGAGCTCCACCGCGGTCACGTCCGCGCGCAGCGGCCCGAGGCCGGCCCGATTCAGGCCGGCGATGAGAACCGGGAAACCGGCCGCCAGCGCGCGCCCCCGCAGACCGCCGTCCCCGTCCAGCGCCCGCCAGGCGCGAATCTGGAAGCTGCCATCGCCACCGCCGCCCCGCAGGCCGCCGCTCTGAGCCACCCTGTCGATCCACGCATACATCGGCGCCAGGGCCGCCTCGTAGTCCTCGGCTCGGGCTGGGCCACCCGCGGGCTCGCCGGCGAGCCGCACGGTCAGTCCCGCGCCCAGCCGCTCGATGATCGGCACGGTGTTGTGACGGTCGCCGTAGTGGCCATGGATCGCGTAAGTGTCCTCGCGCAGCCACGCGCCTGGGTAGGTAACCCGCACGCGAGCCGGCCCGAGGGCGTCGACCACGGCGCCGAGGGCCTCCCGCGGATCCCACTCGACGCTTCTCTCGAGACCGAGCGGGGTCGGCTCCCTGCGCTCGAGCCAGCCTCGCAGTAGCGCGTGGTCGTGGTTGCCGGGCACGACGACCACCTCACCGACCGCCGAGCCGAGCTCGCGCAGTACCGGTGTCGCCTCGCTCAATGCGTCGCGCACCGGCCCATGGCGAAGCTCCAGCGTGTCGCCCAGGAGCACCAGCCGGTCGCACCCATCGAGTGCGCTGAGCAGCGCCGCACGCTCGCGCTCGCGGCGCAGGACGTCGGGGCGCCCACGGGCACCCAGGTGCAGGTCCGAGACGACGAGCGTGCGCAGAGCCCGTGTCGCCTAGTCGTACGGTCGGCGGCGCCTCAGGCCGCCATGCCCTGGCGGATCACCTTGGGGAGCATGAAGCGAACGTCCTCCTGGACCACTTCGAGCTCCCGCACGTCGCTCGTCCCCCGCGCCCGGAAGAATTCGACCAGGCGCTGAACGAGCTCCTCCGGCGCGCTCGCGCCCGAGGTGATGCCGACCACGCGCTTGTCCTGAAGCCACTCCTCGCGCACCTCACCCTCGGAGTCGATCAGGTACGACGCCGCGCCGTGCTCGCGCGCCACCTCGACCAGCCGGTTGGAGTTCGACGAGTTGCGCGAGCCGATCACCAGCACCAGGTCGCACTGCTCGGCCAGCTGCTTGACCGCGGCCTGGCGGTTGGTCGTCGCGTAGCAGATGTCGTCGGTGCGGGGTCCGATGATCGCCGGGAAGCGCTGGCGCAGGCGGTTGATGATCGCCCGCGTCTCATCGACCGAAAGGGTGGTCTGCGAGATGTAGGCCACGCGACCCGGATCGGGCACCTCGAGCTGATCGACGTCATCCTCGGTCTGGACCAGCACGATGTGCTCGGGCGCTTCGCCCATCGTCCCCTCGACCTCCTCGTGCCCGGCGTGACCGATCAGCACGATCGTGTAGCCGTCGGAGGCGAAGCGCTTGGCCTCGACGTGGACCTTCGTGACCAGCGGGCAGGTCGCATCGATCGTCTGGAGCGCCCGCTCTCCGGCGTTGGCGTGGACGCTGGGCGCAACCCCGTGGGCCGAGAACACCACCGTGGCGCCCTCCGGCACGTCCTGCTCGGAGTCGACGAACACCGCGCCGCGCTCGCGCAGCTGCTCGACCACGGTCTTGTTGTGGACGATCTCCTTGCGCACATAGACCGGCGCGCCGTACAGCTCGAGCGCACGCTCGACCGTCTGAACGGCCCGGTCGACGCCCGCGCAATAGCCACGCGGCGCCGCGAGGAGAAGCTTCTCCGGCGTTAACCCCACGGGGAGGAGTGTAGGGCGGCGATCCGAGAAGCTGGTGGGAGGTTGCGCCGAGACCGACTACGCTTGACCGACCTCATCCCCGCCCGGGAGCCAGTTGCATGCCGCAACGTCACCTCGACCGCCTCAGCTCGATCGACGCCTCGTTCCTCCACCAGGAGGGACCCGCCTCGCACATGCACATCGGCGCCGTGCTGGTGTTTGAGGGTCCGCCGCCGGAGTTCGCCGACTACCTCGACCACGTCCGGGGCCGGCTGCACCTGGTTCCCCGCTACCGGCAGAGGCTGAGCACGCCCCCACTCGAGACCGGCCGTCCGCTGTGGGTCGATGACCCCGACTTCAACATCGAGTATCACGTCCGCCACACCGCCCTGCCCTCGCCGGGCACCGAAGAGCAGCTCTTCCTGCTCGCGGGACGCATCGCCTCCCAGCAGCTGGACCGGGACAAGCCGCTGTGGGAAAGCTGGCTGGTCGAAGGGCTCGAGGGCGACCGATTCGCGCTCGTGTTCAAGACCCACCATGCGCTCGTCGACGGCGTCTCGGGCGTCGACCTGGCCACCGTGCTGCTCGACCTCGGGCCATCCGCCCAGCGCCCGCCCGAGAGTCTCGAACCCTGGCGACCGCGGCCGCAGCCGTCCTCGGTCGATCTCGTGGCCGCCGGCGTGCGCGGGGTCGTGGGCGCGGCCGGAGGTCTGGCAACGCGCACCGTCTCGGCCGCCACCCGGCCGGGAGCCGCGCTCGGCAAGCTGCGTGACGCCGCCGAGGGGATCGGCGAGATCGTCTGGGCCGGCCTCAATCCCGCTCCGGAGACCCCGCTCAACGTCGAGATCGGACCGCACCGGCGCTATGCGGTCGTCCGGCACCAGCTGGCCGACTACAAGACGGTGAAGAACGCCTTCGGGGGAACCGTCAACGACGTCGTGCTGAGCGTCGTCTCCGGCGCGCTGGCCGGATGGCTGCAATCACGCGGCGTCCGGACCGAGGGCGTCGAGATGCGCGCGCTCGTGCCCGTGTCGGTGCGCAGCGAGGCGCAGCGGGGCAGCCTGGGAAACCAGCTCACGGCCATGCGGGGACCGCTTCCGGTCTACATCCAGGACCCCGTGGCCCGGCTTCAGTTCGTGCGCCGCGCGATGGACGGGCTCAAGGAGTCAAAGCAGGCCGTCGGCGCCGCCACGCTGGCCGCGGTCAACAACCTGGCGCCGCCCACGATCCTCGCGCAGGCCTCCCGCCTGAACTTCTCGACCCGCCTCTTCAACCTGCTCGTGACCAACATTCCCGGTCCGCAGTTCCCGCTTTACGTCCTGGGCCGGCAGCTCGAGGACCTGTTTCCGGTGGCGTTCCTGCCCAAGAACCACGCGCTCGCGGTCGCGATCATGTCCTACAACGGCGGGATCGACTATGGGCTGCTGGCCGACTACGACGCCCTGCCTGACATCGACGTGATCGCGGACGGGATCGACGCGGCGCTGGCCGAGCTGCTCGAGGCGGTCGCCCGGGCCGGTGCGCAAACGCCCGAGCCGGCGCCGGCGAACCCTGTCTCCTCGCCGGCCGGATCCGGCAACGGCAAGCCCCGCAACGGCTCCTCTAGCCAGATCCTTCCTTCCGGGAGCGCCCGCAGCAAGCGCGGTCCCGCGGCGGACATGCGCGCCAAGCGGACCTCCCGAGCGTCCGCCCCTCGCAAGCGTCGCGAAGACTGAGCAAACCTCGCCCTTTTTCCGGCTTGCTGTTTTCCCTGCAAGCGACTAGCGTTCCGGTCGATTTGGACGATTTGATACAGCCGGACGAGGTCGCCTACCGACTGGAGCTCACTCCAGCCCAGCTGAAGATCGTCCACACCGCGCTCAAATCGCTGTTCGACGACCTCGGCCACGAGGAGCGCGACGTCAAGCGGGTCGTGCAGGCGGTGCTGGCCAAGCTCCCCGGCGAGCACGAGATCCGCGCGATCGATCTCGCGCGTGAGCTCCGCCGTACCGAAGCCGCCTGAACCTCGGGCTCAGAACCCGAGCGCGAACTTGGCGTCCTCGCTCATCCGCTCCGGTGTCCACGGCGGCGAGAAGGTCATCGTCGGCTGAACGTCCTCGACGCCTTCAAGGTCGCCGACGAACTCTTCGATCTGCTCGGACACCTGCGGCCCGATCGGGCATCCGGGGCTGGTGAGCGTATATGTGATCCGGACGGTAGGCCCTTCGACCTCGACTTCGTAGATCAGGCCCAGCTCGACGAAATCCAGCCCCAACTCGGGGTCGATCACGTCTCGCAGGGCGTCGGTTACATCTTCAACAGTTGTCATTCCGTGAACATTTTAATGCACCCACGCGCCCCTCGGCGGTTCCGACTTGCGGCCATCGCACCGTTTTGTGTAGGTTTTGCCGCATCGTCGACTTCGATGAAACGTCCGCCACTCTGCGTTGCTGCGGAGATGAGGATCACTCAACGCAGGGGAGCCGCCGGCAGGCGATGGTTCGCGCCCTGCGCTCGCAGGCGAACGTGACCGTCGATCTGACCGAGCTGGCCTTCGCGGACTCCTCGCTCATCGTGGACCTCGCGGTGCTGGCTCGCCGCCTGCGGGCGGGCGGCCGGGCGATCCTGGTGCGGGGCGCGCAGCCGCAGGTCATGGCGCTGATCAAGCACGTTGGCCTTCACCGCCTGCCGTCCGTCCGGCTCGAGGGCCCCTTGCCCTCGTTCGTCTAGCCGGGGACGACCTCCGCGGCGCCATTCGCCTTCTCCGGCGCCGCCGCCGATTCAGACAGCACGCTGGCCGGGTGCGGCTCGGGTGGCTCGCGCAGCAGCTCGGCCACGTCCGACCCCTCCTCACCGAACCGCGGGAACCGCTTGCCCTCGGCCTCGCCGATCGCCACCAGCTGCTCGCCGACGGCCCGCATGTCCTCGATCAGGCGCCGGCGCTCGCGCCAGATCGCCTCGGCACTGCGCGCCAGCTCGCGGGCCCGGGTCTCGGCCTCCTCGATCGTCTCCTCGGCGTCGCGGCGCGCGCTCTCGCGCATCTCCTCGGTCTCGCGCTGGGTTGAGGCGCGCAGGCGGTCTGTCTCGCGGCGGGCCGTCTCGCGCTGTTCGGTCACCTCGCGCTGGGCGCTCGCCCGGAGCTCGGAGACCTCTCGATCGGCCGTATCCCGCAGATCGGCCACTTCCTGAGCGGTCCGATCGCGCAGGTCGGCCACCTCCTGGGCGGTCCGCTCGCGCAGCTCGGTGACCTCGCGCGTGGCCGTCTCTCGCTCTCCGGCGAGTTCCCGATCCGTCGCCTCGCGCTGCTCGGTCACCTCGATCCGCGCCGTCTCGCGCAGCTCGGCCACCTCCTGGTCCGTGCTCGCACGCAGCTCGCCGGTCTCGCGGGCGGTCGACTCGCGCAGGCGACTCGTCTCCTGCCGGGCGGCGTCGCGGGTCTCGGCCGCCTCACGCTCAGCCTCCTCGCGCAGCTCCTGGCTCTCGCGCTCGGCCGTCTGGAGGCGGTCGTCCGCCTTGTTCCGCGAGCGCGCGGTGATCTCATCCGCCGTCTCGTGGGCCCGCTGGAGGATCTCGCGTGTCTCCTCGCTCACCTCATCGAGGGCGTGACGGACCGCCGCCTCGGGCGAGGAGGACATCTCGAGCTCGGTGATCAGGCGGCTCATGCGTTCGACGTAGCGATCGACCGCGGCGCGGTCATAGCCGCGCAGCCCCACCGGAAACTCGACCTCCCGCGCGTCCTTAAGAATGCGGTCGCGATCGGCCGCGGTCAGAACGCGACTTGCGCCAAACCGGCGCCCGGGGCGCTCGTCTTCCTTGGACGCCACCGCACCGACCAGCTCTGCCGCCTGGCTCTCGACCTCGGCCGAGATGCCCACGTCCTTGCCGTTACCGCCGCCGTCCCCCCGCATTTCGGAACGCGCCATGGCTAAAAGCTCCCTTCCTCGCTTGTCGCTCGAGACCGCCCGCGACTTGTCACACGAGCCTCCACAGCATCAAGCTAGCGCTTCGGTCAAGCCTCCCAGAGCAATGGCAAGGATTGGTCCGTACTAGCCTTTTGAGAAGTGCTGATCGTCCTCTTGTTGATCCTGTGGCCCCTGGCCGAGCTCTTCGTCCTGATCAAGGTGGCGGAGGCGATCGGCGTGCTCTATGCGATCCTCCTGCTGCTGGTCAGCTGGCCGGTGGGAAGCTGGGCGCTGCGCTCGCAGGGTCGGGCGGCGTGGCGGCGACTGTCGGCCGCCGTCGCGGCCGGCCGCTCGCCGGGTCGCGAGGTGCTCGACGGTGCACTCGTCCTGATCGGTGGGGTGCTGCTGATCATCCCCGGATTCATCTCCGACGTCTTCGGCCTGCTCGCTCTGCTGCCGCCGACGCGCGCACTCCTTCGCCGCCCGCTCGCCCGCAACCTCCAGAACCGAGTCGTGATCGGGGCGACTCGCTTCACGCGCACGAGACCGTCCTACGACGTCGACTCGACCGCCACCGACCTCGATCAGCCCCAGCTGCCCGGATGAGCGCCCCACCCGCGCTGCGCACGCTGGCCTTCGGCGACCTTGAGGCAACCGTGTGGGGTGCGGGCTGGTTCTCCGATTCCGCGGACGACGCGCTGACCATCATCGGGGCCGACGGCGGGCAACCCACGGTCCTCACCGGCGGCGCCCCGACCGAGGAGACGCCCGACGGGGACTGGCACCTCGACGCGGCTGGCCAGCTGGTCGTGGCGCCGGCGGCCGAAGCCGTGGCGCTGCAGGTGCCCCAGGACCAGCTGGAGGGTTACGACCAGCTCTGCCGCGTCACCGGCAGGCTCAAGCTGGGTGGCGGCGAGCGCGAAATCGATTGCCTGGGTGTGCGGACCTGGTTCTCGAGCCCCATCGACCTCGACCGCTACGAATCGATCCGCGCCGTCTCGACCTGGTTTGAGCCGGACGAGGCGATGGCCCTCACTGCGTTCCGGGCCCGCAAGGCCAAACACCACGACGGCGATCTGATCGCCGCCGCCGTAATCGGCCCGGAGAACTCCACGGCGGTCGGCGATCCTCGGCTCTCGACCACCTACGAAGCGGAAGGGTGGCCGCTGCGCGCCGGGCTCGAGCTGTGGCTCCCGCCGCCCGAGGACTCAGAACAGCAATATCCGCGGCGGGCCTCCGGTGAAGCGGTGGGCGCGCGCGCCCACGCGCAGACCGCCACGCTCGAACTGCGCGCCGAGCCGTTTCGCTGGCACAGCCGTGGCCGGGACGGCGCCGGGATGTACATCCTGGCCCGGCGGCGATGAGCCGCATCGAGGCGGTCGTGACCGACTTCGGCGGCGTGCTCACCACGCCGCTGCTCGACTCCTTCGTGTCCGCCACACAGGCGTCGGGGATCTCGCTCGAGGAGCTCGGCAAGGCAATGGCCGCGGTGGCCGAGCACGACGGCGTCAATCCGCTCGTCGAGCTGGAAACCGGCCGGATAACCGAGAGCGAGTTCTTCGCCCGCCTCTCGGATCAGATATCGGACCACCGCGGGAGCCGCGTCGAGCTCGATGGGTTCGGCGAGCTCTGGTTCCAGGAGCTCCAGCCCAACCACGCGCTCATCGCCTACATGCGAGAGCTGCGCGAGCGCGGGTACAAGCTGGCGATTTGCACCAACAACGTCCGCGAGTGGGAGGCACGGTGGCGGGCCATGGTTCCGATCGATGACATCTTCGATGTCGTCGTCGACTCCGCGTTCGTGGGCACCCGCAAGCCCGAGCCGCAGATCTACCAGATCACCCTGCAGCGGCTCGGCGCCACGCCGGAGGCGACGCTGTTCATCGACGACACCGAGGTCAACTGCGAGGGTGCGCGGCAGCTCGGGATCACCGCCGTCCAGTTCCGCCGCACCCCCCAGGCGATCGAGGAGATCGAGGCCGCGCTGGCGAGGGAATGAGGCGCGGCCGACAGCCGCCGCCGAGAAGTGTCATTGGCGACGCGGAGTAGGCTGCCGTCCGTGCAGCCCGAGTCGGTCGAGGCGATCCTCGGGATCGCTCGCAATGCCTTCGTCTCACTCGACGCCGAGGGCCGGGTGCAGGAGTGGAACCGCCGCGCCACCGAGATGTTCGGATACTCCCGGCCGGAGGCGATGGGCGTGGAGCTCGCCGAGCTGATTGTTCCCGAGCGCCATCGCACCGAGCATCGCGCCGGCCTGCGCCGTGCCGCACACACGGCCCCTCCGCTCGGCCGCCAGCTGATCGTCGATGCGCGGCGGCGCGACGGACGCGAGTTCCCGGTCGAGGTGTCGATCACCGCCGTCCGCGAAGGGGAGTTGGTCGCCTTCCACGCCTGGATCGAGGACATGTCCGAACGAAATCGGCTTCTGCGCGAGCTCGAGGCCCAGCTGCGGGGTGCTCGCCCCGGCTTCGCAGAGATCCTTGACGCGCTGGCCGAGGCGGTCACGATCCGCGATCCCGACCACCACATCCTCTACGCCAACCGCGCGGCGCTCCGGGACATGGGCTTCACCTCGCTCGAGGAGATGCAGCGCCAGCCGCTCCAGACGATCTTCGAGGATTACCTGGTCCAAGACGAGCGCGGCGACGAGGTGACGATGGAGCAGATCCCATCCGTTCGGCTGCTCGCGGGAGAGGCGGCCGAGCCGCTGGTGATTCGCACCATCAACCGGACCACTGGGGATCTCCGCTGGCAGCTGCTCAAGGCCGCGCCGCTCCACGACGACGAGGACAGGCCGATCGCGTCGGTGATGATCATCGAGGACATCACGCGCGAGCGAATCGCCGAGCTGCGCGACCGGTTCATGGCGCGCGCGTCGGAGACGCTGATGTCCTCGATTGACTACCAGGAGACGCTGCGCAACGTGGCATGGCTGGCGGTTCCCGAAATCGCCGACTGGTGCGCCGTGGAGCTGGTCGACGAGCGGGGCTCCCGCCAGCAACTCGTGGTCGCGCATCGCGACCACGCCAAGCTCGAGCTGGCCGAGCGGCTGCGCGGCTTCGAGCCCGAGCGGCTGGATCCGGACCGTGGCGTCGGGAAGGTCCTGCGAACCGGAGCCTCGATGCTCTTCGAGCAGATCCCGGACCGGGCCCTGGTGGCGGCCGCCGTGAACGAGGAACACCTCGGTCTTCTGCGGTCGGTCGGATTCAGCTCCGTCCTGCTGGTGCCGTTGAAGGCGCGGGGCCGGGCGTTCGGCGTCATGACCCTGGTCAACGCCGAGTCGATGCGTCGCTTCGACCAGGACGATCTGGAGTTCGCCGAGCAGGTGGCGGCCCGGGCGTCGGTCGCGGTGGACAACGCACGCCTGGCCACGGCCCGACGCCAGACCGCCACCACGCTCCAGCGCAGCCTGCTCCCGGACGTGGTTCCGCCCATCCGGGGCTGGCGCGTCGCCACGCTTTACCGGGCGGCGAGGGTGGCCGACGAGGTGGAGGTCGGCGGCGACTTCTACGACTTCTACGAGAGCGGCGAGGCCTGGGTCGTGCTGCTCGGCGACGTCACCGGCAAGGGGGTGGAGGCGGCCGCGCTCACCGCACGGGTGCGACACGGGGCCCGTTTCCTCAGCCAGTACGAGCGCAAACCGAGCCGGATCCTCGCCGGTCTGAACGATGCCCTGCGCGAGCAGCCGGGGCTGCGGCTGTGCACCGCGCTGTGCGTGCGCCTGGATGGCGCAGGAGCGGCGATCGCGGCCGCCGGTCACCCTGCGCCGCTGGTGGTGCGAGACGATGGGCGGGTTCGGGAGATCGGCGTCGCCGGGCCGATCCTCGGCGCGTGGGCGGCCGGCGGATCACTGGATCGCGCCGTCTCGATCGCGCCGGATGAGACGTTGATCCTGTTCACCGACGGCGTGCTCGATGCTCGGGGTGAGCGCGACCGGTTCGGCCTGCGCCGTCTCAAGCGAGTCCTGTGCGATCACGCCGGCCGGCCGCCTGAACAGTTGCTCTCCGAGCTCGAGGCTGAGCTCGAGCGTTTCCAGGTCGGGCCGCAGGCAGACGACACGGCCGCGCTGGCGCTCCGGCCGGCGGCGCGCGAGAGCGTGGTCGGTGCGGGGCCGACGCACACGGCCGGACGAGTCCGTACCCTTCCATTCTCATAGGAAAGGGGTGACGTGGGAGCACTGCCCAACTTCCGGATCACGACGTTCCAGGCGGGGTCCGGAACCACGATCAAGCTGGTCGGTGAACTCGACAACGCGGCGTGCGCCGAGTTGCTCGCGCGCTTCGAGCAGGTGGCACCGAATGCTCCCGAGCTGGTGCTCGACCTCTCAGAGGTGTCGTTCATCGACTCGGCCGGGATGCGCGCGATCATCGCGATCGAGCACCGGGTGGCAGAGCGAAGCATGTCGCTGACGATCTCCCCGCCGGCCGCCGCGGTCACCGAACTCCTCCAGGTGACCGGCATCGCCGATCATGTCGCGCTTTCTCCTCGGGTCGACGAGGCGCCGCCGCGCTCGCCGTTCATCGAGCGGATCGAGCTCGATCTCCCGCGCAATCCGAGCGCTCCCGGCCTGGCCCGCGCCGAGGTGCGCGCCGTGCTGCCCGGTCGCATCTCTGCCTCCGACCGCGCCACCCTCACGCTGCTGACCTCAGAGATCGTTACCAACGCCGTGATCCATCCCGAGCCGGGCGTCGAAGGATCGGTCGGCCTGCGGATCACCGCCTACCCGGACCGGGTGCGGGTCGAGGTGGACGACGACGGCTCCGGGTTCGAGCTTCAGGATCTCCCACCCCGTCCCCGGGAGGCGGGAGGCCACGGCTTGATCGTCGTAGACGGCGTTTCCAGCCGGTGGGGGACGAGCCATGGCGGCGAAGACCAGCGCGCGGGGTTCTCGGTGTGGTTCGAGCTCGACCTCGATTACGCGCCGGAAGCCGAAGGCGAGGTCGCCGAGCCCACCGATCGCTCGGTGGCGCGGGCGGAGGGCTAGAGCAGTCGGGCCGAGTCAGTTGTCGGCGCCGAGCCGATCCCAGCAGTAGAGCTCCAGGCACTCCTTGGCCAGCTCCACGCAGCGGGCCTCCGAGAGCCACGGAAGCACGGTGTCGAATGCCTGGTCCTCACCCACCCCGGCCTCGAACGCCTCCTCCCCCCGGAAGCCGGCGGCGATCTTCAGCGCCTCGCGGCGGTGATCGCCCAGCGAGGGGAAAACGTTGACCAGGAACTCACGGTTGGGCAGCGGGTGCCCCACCTCTAGCGACGCGTGCCAAGCGGCCAGCAGCGACAGGTCGTGCTCGTCGAGGTCGGCCAGCGCCTTGGCGTAGTGCGACTCGAGCTCGGACTCGGGTATCTCGTCCACCCACGCGCGAACCACCTCTCCGAGGATCTGACGGCGCGCCTCGCGCCCCACCGACTCCGCGATCACGCGGATGGCGTCCTGAGGTTCGATGAAGCACAGTGACATTGCGACTCCGGTCCGGAGGGGTGGATTGCTGCCGATCGCCGCAGAAGGTAGGCGGTGGCCCGGACGTAACGGGCCTCTATACGCCCAAAAGACCGGTTCTTTTACGGCGTGACGGTCAGCTTGATCGTCGGCGAGTCCGACGCCAGGTTTCGTGCGTCGAGCCGGAGCACCGCGCGAAGCTCGCTCTTTCCCGAGTGCATGAAGCGGTGCGAGAGTGAGTAGCTCGACCCCTGCGAGAGCCGCGGGCGGGCGATCACGCGCCAGCCGCCGCCTCCACGCTGCTCGATCAACACCACCTCGCCGGCGTGGCTCGGCGTCACGTGCCCGCTCAACACCACCGAGTGCCCGGCCACGACCGTATGGGCCGACGGCGCGAGCCCGACGAGCGCACGGACCCTCTGGTCGAGCAATGCGCTGCGCAGCGAATCGGCGGTCACGTACCACGTCTGGTCAGCCATTACGGCGCCTCGGCCGAGCGCGAACGTGTAGTCCCCGGAACCGTTGGTTGTGGTCTGCGCGACCTGCTGGAAGCTCGATTGCCCAGCCTTCTCGCGCCACAGCACCACCTGAGCGCCGCTCACCGGACTAGCCGTCAAAACGCCTGAAATCACCACCTTGCGACCCGCCGTCGAAGGATTGGGCGACGACCTAATCGTCAGGTTGCCCGACGGGCAGGATGTGGCCGTGCAGCAGGTTCCCGACGTACAGCACGTCCCCGACGTACAGCACGTTCCCGACGTACAGCAAGTCCCGGACGGGCAGCAGGCGGTGGTGTCGCAGCACGTGCTCGACACGGGGCAGCAGAGCGTTGTCGTGTCCGCGCGGTAGCGGGACGCGTTGACCGGGATCGGACAGCAAGGCTCGACCTCCGGACAGTAGATCCGCGGGGAGAGCGCGTGCGACCCCGCCGCGGACGGGAGAGAGCGCGCTCCCGCCGGGCTGGCCACGGCCACAATCAGGATCGCGGCAGCGGCGAGAAGAAGCGAAGACAGGACGATCGTGCGGCGCATCACGCAGACAGGCAGTTGCAGACCGCACAGAAGCCTAGCTCTTTTTCACAAATGCAGCGCCGCTTGGATCGAGCCGAGCGAATCGAGCTCGGGGTCGGGCTCCGCACCGAATCCGACCGTGGCCCGCCCTCCGCGCTGCCAGTTGTGTAGCCCGAGGTCGAGCGGCTCGAGTGGGAGACCGCACGCTTGAGCGAGGTCTCCGGCCCGGCGCTCGAGCAATAGCGGATCGCCGATCCCGAATGCCCGCTTCGCCCCCACCGTGACGTCGTTCTCCCCGCCCAGAGCGAGCGACGCGGCCTGCAGGTCATACACCCCAAGCCGGCCGAGGGTCACGAGCAGATCGAACCGCGCGCCGCGGTGCAGGCCGGGTAGTGCGAGGCGCTCGTACGCCCGAGCGAACCGGCGCTCGGGGGTCCATGCGTCGTCGCCGGTGAACGCCGCGGCCTGGGTGCCCGCCCGTGATGCCCACATCCGGTAGGCCGCGAGCGTTCGCGTTCCGCGCGTGGGATCGTGGGCGGTGCGCGGGCCGGTCTGAACGTCGTCCAGATCGGGCATCTCACCGGAAGCCCACGTCGTCCTGACCCGCTCGATCTCGCCGAACGGCGACTCTCCCTCCAGCGGGCACAGGTACGCGATCAGGAACGCGAGCCACGTGCGCTCCTCGACGTCGCCAGCCGCGTTCGCCACCTCCGCGTAGAGCCCAGGTGGGTCTTGCTCGAGCCGCCTGCAGCGGTATTCGGCGAAGGCCAACTCCTCCGCGAGACGGCCGGCGTCCTCGCTCGACTTCAAGCCGATGACGAGCGAGTTTCGGTAGCCATCGTCGGCGCCGCGCGCGACTCTCCGCACGACCACTCCTCCCGGGCGGGCCGACCGGGGCGACGACCCACGCGTGCCGCTGGGCCGGGGGCTGGTCGGGCGGGGCTGAGTTGTCCGCGGAGCGCTCGAGCTCACGATCGGGCGCAGCTCGATGGCTTGCTCACGCGAGCAGATCGGGCAGTTCTGGATCAGGCGGTTGTGACGGCAGAAGGTGGGCACCGTGTCAGCCTAGCTAGCCGAGGCCTACTACCCTCTCGCAACTTGAGCGCCAATCCCCCCACCTTCGATCTGCAGAGCCATTCGCTGTACTCCGACGGAGCCCTCCAGCCTCGTGAGGTGGTGGCCGCAGCCCGGCAGGCCGGGGTCGAGCTGCTCGCGGTGAGCGACCACGACACCGTCGACGGGGTCCAGAGCGCGGCCGACGCGGCGGAGGAGTTCGGGCTGCGGCTGGTGCCGGCGGTCGAGATCTCCTCGGTTGACCGCGCCCAGCAGGATCTTCACGTGCTCGGCTACCTGATCGACCACGGCGACTCGATGCTGCGCAAGCTGTTGAGCGGTTGGCGCGAGGACCGCGAGCGCCGCGCCGATGCCATGGCCGAGGCCCTGCGCGAGCTCGGCTACGAGCTCGACGTCTCAGAGCTCGAGCGGCGCAAGGCGCAGGGCAAGCCGATTGGTCGCCCGCACCTGGCGGACGCCGTCGTCCGTCATCCCGCCAACGCCGAGCGCCTGCGTACCGAGGGCCTCGACGAGCGATCGGCCTTCCTGAAGGCCTACCTGATCGACGGCGCCCCCGCTTTCCGGCCCCGCACCAAGCCAACCGTCAGCGAGTCGATCGAGGCGATCCATGCCGCCGGCGGAGTGGCCATCTGGGCCCATCCGTTCTGGGACGTCGCTGATCCCGGGGAGGTGCTCGAGACGATCGACCGCTTCCGCGGCTGGGGCCTCGACGGCGTCGAGTGCTTCTACGCCACCCACACCCGCGAACAGACCGAGCTGATCGCCGAGCACTGTGCGGCCAACGGCCTGCTGAGCACGGGCTCCTCGGACTTTCACGGCCCCGACCACCGCCTGTTCTCGCGTTTTCGTGCGTTCAGCACGTACGGGCGCACGCCGGCGCTCGGGCCGATCGCCGGCTGACCGCGTCGGCTACGCCCCGAACACGCCGCGCTTGCGCAGCTCGGCGACCAGCCGTTCGATCAGCTCATCGAGTGGCTCGTCGCACGGGCGCAGGTCGAGGTCGGCCTCACGGGGCACCTCGTAGGGCGCGTCTACGCCCGTGAAGCCGCGCACCTTTCCTTCCCGGGCCTTGGCGTAGAGCCCCTTCGGATCGCGCCGCTCGCACTCCTCAAGCGGCGTATCCACGAACACCTCCAGGAAGTCGAGTCCGTTTCTGTCGTGGACGCTGCGCGCCAACTGCCGGTCGACCTCGTACGGGCTGATCACGCTGACGATCGCGATCGTGCCCGAGTCCGCGAACAGGCTGGCCACGTGGGCAACGCGGCGAATGTTCTCGGCTCGGTCGACGGGGTCGAAGCCCAGGTCGCTGTTCAGGCCATAGCGCAGGTTGTCTCCGTCGAGCCGGTAGGCACGGAAGCCATCGCGGGCGAGCCGCTCCTCGAGCGCCGCGGCGATCGTCGACTTCCCGGCGGCGGGCAGGCCGGTCAGCCACACGGTGGCGCCGCGCTGGCCGAGCAGCGCCCAGCGCGCGCTGCGGGCCATGCGGCTCGAGTCCCACCTGATGTCGGCCTGCTTCGCATCGGCCCGCTCCAGGTGCGTCTCGATGATCATGCCCGCGCCCACCGTGCCGTTGGTCGCCTCATCGATCACGATGAAGCTGCCGGTGGTGCGGTTGCGCCGGTACTCGTCGAAGATCAGCGGCACGCTCGTCCGCAGCCGCAGTCGGCCGATGTCGTTGAGCCCAAGCTGGCGCGCGTTCTCATCCCGGTGCAGCGAGTTGACGTCGATCCGGTAGCGGATCTCTTCCACCACGGCCCGCGCCATGCGCGTGGTGTGCTTGATCGCGTACACGCCGCCGGCCACCACCGGCTCATCGGCCATCCAGCAGACGATCGCCTCGACGTCGCGCTCGACCGTCGGTCGGTTGTGCGGTCGGCAGATCATGTCGCCGCGCGAGATGTCGAGATCGTCCACGAGCCGCAGTGCGACCGACATGGGCGCGCACGCCTCGCTCAGCGACCCGTCGAAGGTCTCGACCGACGCGATCCGCGTCTCATCGCCCGACGGCAACACGACGACGGGATCACCCGGCCGGAACACACCGGCAGCGATTTGACCGGCGTACGCGCGGTACTCCCGGGCCGAGTCGGCCACCAGCCCCGCCCCCGGCCAGACCGAAGGCTCCAGGGCTGGGGCTGAGTTTGGTCCGGTCCGGATCACCCACTGAACGGGAAGGCGGCAGTCGATCAGGTTGCGATCGGACGCGATGTGGACGTGCTCGAGGTGATAGAGCAGCGCCGGCCCCTGGTACCACTCCATCCGCTCGGAGCGCTCGACCACGTTCTCGCCGTGGACGGCCGAGACCGGGATGAAAGTCACGTCGGTCGCCTCCAGGCGGGCGCAGAACTCCCGGAAGTCTTGCTCGACCTGGTCGAACGCCGCCTGCGAGTAGTCGACCAGGTCCATCTTGTTCACGCACACGACGAGGTGCCTGATCCCGAGCAGCGACGCGATGAACGCATGACGCCGCGTCTGTTCCACGACGCCCTGTCGTACGTCGATCAGGATGATGGCCAGATCGGCCGTCGAGGCCCCGGTGACCATGTTGCGCGTGTAGCGCTCGTGGCCGGGGGTGTCGGCGATGATGAACTTGCGGCGGGCGGTCTGGAAGTAGCGGTAGGCGACGTCGATCGTGATCCCCTGCTCGCGCTCGGCGCGCAGCCCATCGGTCAACAGGGACAGGTCGAGCGCGTGCTCGCCGTTGCGCCGCGCCGAGGCGGCCCTCAGCGCCTCGAGCTGGTCGGTGAGGATCTGCTTGGAGTCGTACAGGAGCCGCCCGATCAGCGTGCTCTTGCCGTCGTCCACCGAGCCGGTGAGCACCAGGCGCAACATGGCCGAAACCTGCGGTTCGCCGAGTGCGGCCGCCACCGGTTGCCCCGCGGTCCTTGACGTCATGTCGCCGACCGTACCGCAGGCCACGGATACGCGCTGCAAACGCGCGGAAGTGCGCGGTATTGAGCCGCTTTACGGATCAACGGTTTCCCGGACGCGTGCCGCGCCCGTTCACGCACGCGCTCGGTAGGTCAGTCACCGAACGAAGGTAACAAGAAGGCGTCAACTGAGCGTCAAGCTCCTACAGCCACGTCGTGGCCGCCTTCGGGCGGGCGTTCGCCGCGCCGGTCGGCCCTCCCGCGGGCGATCACCTCGCGGAAGCTCCGGAAGCGGAAGATCAACACCAGCGCCGCGAACCCGCACACCGTGGTCAGCACGGCGGTGGCGATCTGCTGGCCGACGGAAAACGAGGCGACATACGAGTTGTGCGCGAAGATCGTCAACAGCAGCGCCTGCTGGACGCCAGCGCCGCCCGGGGTGAACGGGAACACCGAGGCCACGACCTGGACGGCCAGGACGAGCAGGGCGTTGCGCAGAGATCCGCCGATATGGAAAGCGTCGAGCAGCGCCCAGTAGGAGGCGAACCGCGCCACCCAGCTCGCGAACTGCCAGCGCGCCATGTCACGCCGGTAGCGCCGGCGGTCCCGCAGGATCGCAAAGCCCTGGCGCACCCGCTCCCAGAACGCCTTGACCTTGGCCGAGAGCAGCGCGAAGGCCACCAGGAACAACACTCCGAGCGCCGTCAACAGGAACAGCGTGAACCGCATGTTCGACGCGAAGAAGCTGATGTCGAAGGCAGGAAGCTTGGAGAAGTCGGGCGGCTTCGGGAACACCCCCTGGGTGAACGCGAAGCACATCACCAGCAGGCCCATGAACCAGTCGAATATCACTCCGGTCGACAGTGCGGTGGCGACCGTCGGATAACTCGATGCGGGGATCGCTACCCGAGTCAGGAACAGCTGCGCCACGTTGCCGCCACCGAGCGGGAACACGTTGTTGATCGCGTAGCCGACCATGTACGCCCCCCACACGTCGCGCCATCGGATCTGTTCCTGCGGATACGCCGCCCGCAGCGCATTGAAGAGAGCCCGGGAGCGCAGCAGGAGGTACAGCGAATACAGGGCGAGCCCGAGGAGCAGCGCCCCCCAGCTCAGGTTCTCCAGCTGCGAGAAGAAGGTGCCAACCGAGTTGAGCAGGCCCTCGACGGTCGAGCCGATCGACGAGGTGTCATGGGCGCTCACCGCAAAATTGAGGACGCTCGCCACCATGGCGAGGATGCTCGTCCCTGTGGCGGCCGCTGCCGCGAGCGCGGGCATGCGACTCATTAAAAGGCCCGGGGGACCCAGATCCATCTGGGCCCCCCGGAGAGTCAGGGAAGTGGGGGCGCAGTTCCCTGACCGACAGGGGCGAGTTTCCCCGTCCCAAGCTCTCCCTAAACCTTAAATTCGCTCCGCAGGCCGCTCCGCCACACGAATCGTGTCGCCGAAGGCTAGCATTCCCCCAGCAAACGCAGGCGAAACCTCGATACCCGGCCACGTTGGTTTGCAACCGTGTGAACCCACTGTGATCGGCGTCACAAACTGCCCGTGTCAGTACGCCATCCGTGACCGTGTCGCCACGCCCGGGACTGTCACCGCGTCCGCGCGCCGGGCCCGCTGAAGAACTCCTCGCCGGCCCGGACCGTTCCCGCCGCCTCCGCCTCGTGACGCAGCGTGCGGTCCGCCTCGCCGCTCCACGCTCCGATGGCGAGCATCTCGCGGTCCGCGTCCATCGGACTGCCGCCGAGATCCAAGTTGACCACCCGAGCACACTTCCGCCCCTCGGCGATCGCGGTGACGATCAGCGACTGCCCGATCCGGGCGTCGCCGCAGGCGTACACACCAGGCACCGAGCTGCGGTAAGTCATCTCGGTGCGGATGTTGCCGCGCTTGTCGATCTCCAGCTCGAGCTCCTCGAGCATGCCCGCCCGCTCGGGTCCTTCGAATCCGATCGCGATCAGGACGAGATCCGCCTCGAGTACGAACTCGCTCCCCGGTACCGGTGTGAGGTCACGCGAAGAGGTGCCAGTCACCTGCCGGGCGTACACGTGACTGACGTGCCCGTCGCGGCCGCCAAACCCGGTCACCTCGGTGCCCCACCGGCGCTTGCCGCCCTCCTCGAGGGCGTAGGTCGAGAGCGTGCGCTTGGGTGGAAGCGGCCACGGATGGCGGGGGTCACGACCATCCGGTGGCAGCGCCATGTACACGTCGAGCATGACCACGGTTCGCGCGCCCTCACGGTGTGAGTTCGAGATGCAGTCCATCCCGGTGTCGCCGCCGCCGACCACGATCACACGCTTGCCCTCGGCCGTGATCTCCTTCCCGGGCTCGGGATCGCGGTACCGGCGGCCCTCCTGACGCGCCACCCAGCGATTGCGCTGGTAGAGGTAGTCCATCGCGAAGTGGATACCGCTCAAGGCCCGGCCCGGAGCGTTCAGATCGCGATGCACGCGCGACCCGGTCGCAATCACCAGCGCGTCGTGCCGGTCCCGCAGCTCCTGCGCGCTCACGCTCCGTCCGATGTCCGTGTCGTACGCGAACTCGATCCCGGAGGCGGCGAGGATGTCCACGCGCCGGTCGATGATCCGCTTCTCGAGCTTGGCGTCGGGCACGCCGAAGCGCATCATCCCGCCGGGTCCCTCGTCGCGCTCGTACACGGTGACCGAGTGACCGCAGCGGTTGAGCTCCTCGGCCACGGCCAGCCCCGCCGGCCCGGACCCGACGACCGCGACCTTCTTTCCCGTCCGCCGGTCGGGCGGCTCGGGCGCCACCCAGCCCTCCTCGAATGCGCGCTCGGCGATCGCCAGCTCGATCTGTTCAATCGTCACTGGATCGTCGTTGATCGCCAGCACGCAGGCCGACTCGCACGGCGCGGGGCAGATCCGGCCGGTGAACTCGGGGAAGTTGTTGGTCGCATGCAGCTGGTCGATCGCCTCGCGCCACTTGCCGCGGTAGACGAGGTCGTTCCAGTCCGGGATCAGGTTGCCGAGCGGGCAGCCCTCGTGGCAGAACGGAATCCCGCAGTCCATGCAGCGCGCGCCCTGGCGCTGCAGCTCGCCCTCCGGCTGGAGTGCGAAGTACTGCTTGTAGTCGTGCACGCGCTGAGCGGGGTCGCGCTTGTCAAAGCCGACCCGATGGATCTTCAGGAACGCTCCCAGCTCTCCCATTACGCCGCGGCCACCTCACGCGCCGCGGCCTCGGCCAGCGCCCGCTTGTAGTCCCGGGGCATCACCTTGACGAATCGCTCGCGCGCCCCACGGTCCCAGGAGGCGAGCACGTTGCGGGCCACGAGCGAGCCGGTCCGCGCCGCGTGCTCGGAGATCAGCGCCCGGATCTCCTCCTCGTCCTCGGGGGCCAGCTCGTCGAGGTCGACCAGCTCCAGGTTGCAGCGACCCTCGAAGCGCCGGTCGACGTCGTACACGTAGGCGATGCCGCCGCTCATCCCGGCGGCGAAGTTGCGCCCGGTGCGGCCCAGCACCACCACACGCCCGCCGGTCATGTACTCGCAACCATGGTCGCCCACGCCCTCCACGACCGCGTGGGCGCCGGAATTGCGCACGGCGAACCGCTCACCGGCCAGCCCGCGGAAGAAGGCCCGGCCGGCGGTGGCGCCGTACAGGACGGTGTTTCCGACGATCATGTTCTCCTCGGCCCGGAACCGGTGCTTCTCGGGCGGGCGCACCGATACCACGCCGCCGGAGAGGCCCTTGCCGGCGTAGTCGTTGGTCTCACCCCGCAGCGAGAAGGTCACCCCGGGGGCGAGCCAGGCGGCGAAGCTCTGACCGGCCGAGCCGGTGAACGCAATCTCGATCGTGCCCTCGCTGAGTCCCGTCGCGCCGTGACGCCTCGCGATCTCGCCGGACAGGATTCCGCCGACCGTCCGGTTCACGTTGCGCACCGGAATCGGGCCGAGCTTCACCGACTCGCAGCGCTCGAGCGCTGGGCCGCAGCGCCGCAGTAGCTCCCAGTCGAGCGCGTCGTCGAGCACCGGCTGCTGCGGGCGCGTGCGGCACCGCGGGGTGCCGGGCGGCAGGTCGGGGGATTGCATAACCGTGGACAGGTCCACGCGGCTGGCCTTCCAGTGCTCGATCGCCGGGTCGATGTCGAGCAGCTCGGTCCGCCCGATCATGTCCTGGAAGCGGCGCACGCCCAGAGAGGCCATGATCGAGCGCACCTCCTCGGCCACCAGCATCAAATAGTTGACCACCTGCTCGGGCGTGCCGCGGAACCGGGCGCGCAGCTCCGGATCCTGGGTGGCGATCCCGACCGGGCACGTGTTCAGGTGGCAGACGCGCATCATGATGCAGCCCATCGCGATCAGCGGCGCGGTCGAGAAGCCGAACTCGTCGGCGCCGAGCAGCGCGGCCACGACAACGTCGCGCCCGGTCCGCATCCCGCCGTCGACTTCCACGACGATCCGGGACCTCAGGTCGTTGAGCAGCAGCGTCTGCTGGGTCTCGGCCAGCCCGATCTCCCAGGGGATGCCCGCGCCCTGCACCGAGGACTGCGGCGAGGCGCCGGTGCCGCCGTCATGGCCGGCGATCGTGACGTGGTCGGCGTTGGCCTTGGCCACGCCCGCCGCCACCGTGCCCACCCCCACCTCGGAGACCAGCTTGACCGACACCGACCCGGTCGGGTTGGCGCAGCGCAGGTCGTAGATCAGCTGCTTGAGGTCCTCGATCGAATAGATGTCGTGGTGCGGTGGCGGCGAGATCAGGCCCACGCCCGGGGTCGAGTTGCGCAGCCACGCGATGTAGTCGTCGACCTTGTGACCGGGCAGCTGCCCGCCCTCGCCGGGCTTGGCGCCCTGGGCCATCTTGATCTGGAGCTGGTCGGCGTTGACCAGGTAGTGGACGGTCACCCCGAAGCGCCCCGAGGCGACCTGCTTGATCGCCGAACGCCGCAGATCGCCGTTCGGATCCGGCGAGTAGCGACTCGCGTCCTCACCGCCCTCGCCGGTGTTGGAGCGGGCGCCCAGGCGGTTCATGGCGATGGCCAGCGTTTCGTGGGCCTCGCGCCCAAGCGCGCCGAGGCTCATCGCCCCCGTCGTGAAGCGCTTGACGATCGAGGTCGCCGACTCGACCTCGTCGAGCCCGACCGGCACGCCGGCCGGGCGCAGGTGCATGAGGCCGCGGAGCAGGCCGTGGCGCACCGCCTCCTCGTTGGCCTGCCGGGTGAATTCCGCGTAGGTCACCCGCGGGTCCCCGTTCCGGCCCTGGACGGCGTGTTGCAGCGTGGCAATCGTGTCCGGGTTCCACACGTGCAGCTCGCCGTTGCGCCGCCACTGGAGCACGCCGCCGACCGGTAGCACCTCGCGGTCGGTTCGCGGATAGGCGCGGAAGTGGCGCTCGATCGCCTCCTTGGCCAGCTCGTCCAAGCCGACGCCGCCGATGCGTGAGGCGGTCCCGGTGAAGTGCTTGTCGATCAGCTCGCGCTCCAGGCCCACGGCCTCGAAGATCTGCGCGCCGCCGTAGGACTGGATGGTCGAGATCCCCATCTTCGAGATCGTCTTCAGCAGGCCCTTGCCGATCGCCTTCACGATCCGCTGCTCGGCCTCGTCTCGGGAGAGGTCCACGGGGAGGAGGCTGCGGTCCGCCAGTTCGTCGAGCGACTCGAACATCACGTACGGGTTGATCGCGGCCGCGCCGTACCCGATCAGCGTGGCCATGTGGTGGATGTCGCGCGGCTCGCCGGATTCGCACACCAGCCCGGTGCGCAACCGGGTGCCGCGGCGGACGAGATGGTGGTGAACCGCGGCCACGGCCAGCAGCGAGGGCATCGCCACCCGCTCGGGCCCCAGATTGCGGTCGGACAGGATCAGGATGTTCGCGCCGTTGTCGACGTAGCGTGCGGCCTCCTCGCACAGCGCGTCCAGGCGGGTCGCCATGCCGTCGTGTCCCTGCTCGATCGGCCACGTGATGTCGAGCGTCGCCGCGTCGAAGATTTCGTGCGAGACCTGGCGGAGCTTCTCGAGCTCGTGGTTGCGCAGGATCGGCTGATCCATCACCAGCTGGTGGGCATGCTCGGGAGATTCGCTCAGCAGGTTGACTTCGGCCCCCACCCCCGCTTGGAGGCTCATGACCACGGATTCCCGGATCGGATCGATCGGCGGGTTTGTGACCTGGGCGAACAGTTGCTTGAAGTAGGCGAACAGCGGCGGCTGACGGTCGGACATGACCGCGAGCGCCGCGTCGTTACCCATGCTGGCCGTCGGCTCCTCGGCCTTGGTGGCCATCGGCGCGATGATCATCCGCAGGTCCTCCTGCGAGTAGCCGAAGGCCAGCTGCTTGGAGCGCAGCGGCTCGATCCGCGGCGTGCGCGGGTCGCGCTCGGGCAGGTCGTCGATGTGCACGACCGAGCGCTCGTACCACTCGCCGTACGGCCGCTTGCGGGCGACGCGGCGCTTGACGTCCTCGTCCTCGACGATCTTGCCCTCCGCGAGGTCGACCAGGAACACCTTGCCGGGCGCCAGGCGGCCCTTGCGCTGCACGTGCTCCGGCGCCACCGTCATCACGCCCGTCTCGGACGCGAGCACCACGTAGCCCTCGGTGTCCTGGATCCACCGGCCGGGACGCAGGCCGTTGCGGTCGAGCACCGCGCCGGCGACTCGCCCGTCGGTGAACACCACCGCCGCGGGGCCGTCCCACGGCTCGATCAGGCACGAGTGGAAGTCGTAGAAGCCCTTGACGTCGGGGTCGAGGTCCTTGCGAGTCCGGTAGGCCTCGGGGACCATCATCATCACCGCGTGCTGAATGCTTCGCCCGCTGAGGACGAGCAATTCGAGCACGTTGTCGAAGATGGCCGAGTCCGAGCCGCCCTCGCGGACGACCGGGATCACCTTGCGCAGGTCCTCGCCGAACAGCTCGGAGCTCAGCTGCGACTCGCGCGCGCGCATCCAGTTGACGTTGCCTCGCAGCGTGTTGACCTCGCCGTTGTGGGCGATCATCCGGTAGGGGTGGGCGAGCTCCCAGCTCGGGAACGTGTTGGTGGAAAAGCGCGAGTGGACGAGGGCGAGGCGGGATGCCACGCGAGGGTCCCTCAGGTCGGTGAAGTAGCGGGGGAGCTGCGGCGCGGTCAGCATCCCCTTGTAGATCATCGTCCGGCTTGAGAAGCTCGGCAGGGCGAGGTCTCGTCCGGCGGCGCGCTCGATCACCCGTCGGATCACATACAGCTTGCGCTCGAACGCGTCCTGGTCCTCGATTTGGTCGCAGGCCGCGATCAACACCTGGCGGATCACCGGCGCCGACGCCCGCGCGGTCTCGCCCACATGGCGATCGTCGATCGGAACGTCGCGCCACCACAGCACCCTCTGCCCCTCGGCCTCGATCGTCTCCTCGATCAGCTGCTCGAGCACCGCCCGGCGGTCGGGATCGGTCGGCAGGTAGCACACCCCAACGCCATAGCGCCCAGGTGGCGGCAGCTCGACGCCGGCGACGGCCGCCCTCAGGAAGCCGTCGGGGATCTGGAGCAGGATCCCGGCGCCGTCACCCGTGTTCGGGTCCGCGCCTTCGGCGCCGCGATGCTCCAGATTCTCGAGCGCGTCGAGCGCCTTCTCGACCACCGCATGGCTGGCCTCACCCCACAGCTTCGCGACCAGCGCGATGCCACAGCCATCGTGCTCGTTGGCGGGGTCGTAGAGGCCAGTGGCCCCTGGCGGAGCGGAACGTCGATTCATAAAGAGGGGTGCAGACGAGCGGGAGGGGCTCCGAAGAGCGCTCGCGAAGAGTACCAGCGGTGGTTAAAGGCTCGTTAGGGTCATCCAATCTACGGTTGTAAGGGGGCCTTGCTTCGCTCGGCGTCCCTGGATGAGTGGGTGGGGACCGAATCCGGTCCAGACCCAGTACCCACCCGCCCCTCGCAAGCCATTTGCCGCCCCGCCCCGCCCCACGCCCGCCCCACCCCGCCACGCGTCCACCCCCACCCCGCCACGCGTCCACCCCCACCCCGCCACGCGTCCACCCCACCCCGCCTCATTCCCAGCCTGCGGTACTGGTACGTACCAGTACGGTAATGGTACGTACCCACTCTCGCCCACGCGTCCACCGCCACCCGCCCCATTCCCAGCCTGCGGTACTGGTACGTACCAGTACGGTAATGGTACGTACCTACTCTCGGCGAGTAGCAGCGCCCGTAGGGCGTGGCGAAAAAGGCTCCATAGGAGCCTGTCGCACAAACCTCGGCGGCGGAACGGTTCGTTGTGTCCCGATCACAAAGCAGCGCGCGAGTCATCCGGCCCCGTGCCTGAACTTTGGCGATTTGGTTGACGTATGCGGGACTCCATCGCCAAAGTTCGCTCGATCCACGCGGCGCCGTTCACCCACAGCCGATTGCGCCTTGTGAGCCGGCCACAACGGCTATGAGCTACGCGACACCCTCATAGTCGTGCTTTTTTCGCCACAGCCCTGGTCGGGGCAGCCGCCAGCCGACCCCGGGGGGTGCGCTAGCTCTTGGCCTTGGCGCGGCCGCGGGATCCGCTCGCCGCGGCTCCGTCGCCGTCGGCGCTCTTGGCGCGGGTCCGGCGGGCGGGCTTCGCCGGCGGCGCCGGCTCGTCCTCGTCGCCTCCGCGCACCGCCGCCAGACTGGCCTCCAGCGCGGCCATCAGGTCCGGTGCGGCGGCCGGCTCCTCGGCCTGTGGCTGGACCGCGATCTCCTCGCCGGCGGCCTTGCGCTCGATCAGCGCCAGCACCTGGTCGCGGTACTCGTCGCGGAACTTCTCGGGCTCAAACTGGGCCGAGAGCGAGGCGATCAGCTGCTCGGCCATCTTGAGCTCGCGGTCGGTGGCCTGGGCCTCCTCGATCTCGCCGATCTCATCGAGGCGGTCGGGCGAGAGCACCTCGTCACCCCAGAGCATGGTGGTCAGCGTCAGCACCTCGCCGGTCGGACGCAGCGCGCACAGCTGTTGCTTGGAGCGCAGGACCACCTTGCCAATCCCCACCTTGCCCGACTCGCCCATGGCGTCGACCAGCAGCCGGTAGGCCTTGGCCCCGCCGGCCGTGGGAGCCAGGTAGTAGTTGTGGTCGTAGTAGATCGGGTCGATCTCGGCCAGGTCGACGAACTCTTCGATGTCGATCGTCTTCGTCGCCTTGGGATCGAGCGCGTCGAGCTCCTCGTTGGTGATCACCACGTAGCGCTCGGGGGTGATCTCGTAACCCTTGACGATGTCCTCGTAGGGGACCTCTTCGTCGGTGGTCGGGTCGACCCGCTTCTGCCGGATGCGGGCGCCGGTCTTGCTGGAGAGCTGGTTGAACCGCACCGTCTTTGGCGACGTCGCGCTGTACAGCTTCACCGGTACGTTGACCAGCCCGAAGCTGATCGCGCCTGACCAAATTGCTCGTGCCATATGTGTCCTTGTATAGCGAACGGGGTTTAGTGGCAAGTGATGATCGGCGTCTTGCCGACACGGTGTTCTGCCGGACGCGGCGACGTCGTCGGTGCATAAGACGCAAAACCGCCTGCGAACTCATCGCCCCTGCGAGATAGGCGTCACGCAGGCGCTCATGTTGCGGGGCGGCGCTCGGGCGAGCGGGTTTCCTGCGTTTTGCACCGCGGGGCGCGCATGCGCCACCGGGCGCAGCGCCTCCGCCACCGAGCGCGCCACCATCTCACGTGATGCCTGGCCGGCGCGTTTCATCCGCGGTGAACCTTCCGCCCTTTCAGACCCTGCTCGACGCCCACGGCCGCGACGTCCATCGCTTCCTGGTGGCCAGCGTCGGGCGGGTCGATGCCGACGACTGCTACCAGGAGACATGGCTCGCGGCGCTGCGCGCCTATCCGAAGCTCCGCGACGCCTCAAACCTCAAGAGCTGGATCTTCACGGTGGCATCCCGCAAGGCGATCGATCACGCTCGCGCCAGACGCCGGCAACCGATGCCCGTCGCCGAGGTGCCCGAGCCTCCCGGCGGCGGCACCGGCGGATCGGCCACCGGCGGATCGTCCACCGGCGCGCCCGATGCCGCCATCACAGCCGACGACGACCTTTGGCGCCAGGTCCGTGAGCTGCCGCCCAAGCAGCGCACTGCGCTTGCCCTGCGCTATGTGGCCGACGCCGGCTACGACGAGATCGCGGCCGTGATGGACACGAGCGAGGACGCGGCGAGGCGGAACGTCCACGAAGCCCTCAAGAGACTGCGAACGGAGTACCGAACATGACCGACATCGAAGACGCCCTCGGACGGGAGCTTTCGACTCCCGACCAGCTGCCCGACCTCACCACCGCCGCCGCCGCGGCCGGCCTGCTCGACGTGGCCTACGCAACGCTCGACTCGCCACTGGGAAAGCTACTGCTCGCCGCCACGCCCGAGGGGCTGGTGCGCCTCGCCTACGTGGAGTACTACGACCAGGAGGCCGTGCTGGAGCAGCTTGCGCAAAAGGTTTCCCCACGCGTGCTGGCCGCGCCCCGCAAGCTGGACGAGCCGCGCCGCGAGCTCGACCAGTACTTCTCCGGCACCCGCCGGCAGTTCGAGTTCCCGCTCGACTGGCGGCTGACGCGCGGCTTCGGACGGCGCGTGCTCGAGGCGACGGCGAGGATCCCCTACGGCGCCACCGGCACGTACAAGCAGATGGCGACCGAGGCGGGCAGCGCCGGGGCCTCCCGGGCGGCCGGCAATGCGCTCGGCTCCAACCCGATCCCGATCATCGTGCCCTGCCATCGCATCCTGCACGCCGACGGAGGCCTGGGCGGCTACACCGGCGGCCTGGACAAGAAGCGGCTGCTGCTCGCAGTCGAGAGCGGGCAGGGGCTGCTGGATCCCACGACGGGTTGAAGCAGCCCGGCCACGGCTGCTCGACCCTACAACGGGTTGAAGCAGCCGTAGATCACGAACAGCGGGTTGACCACGCTCTGCCCGCCGGCGGCCTTCATCGTCTGCTGGCCCACGAACGACGGCGGCGACTCCGCCTTGTAGCAGCCGTCCCACTGGAGGCTGACGTCGTAGGAGACCGGCGTTTGGTTGAACGGCTCGGCGCCCGGCTGCGGGATGAACACGTCGAGCGTGCAGATCCAGTCGCCCGGCCCAGTCGGCGTGCTGGCCCGACGGCTGCAGTTCGTGAGCACATTCAGCTTCGCTCCGGCAGGGACGTACCGACCGAGCTCACGCTGCTGGAGCAGGGTCAGGTTGTCGAAGGCGGGCATGATGCTCGCCTTCAACCGGGCCGCAGTGTCTCCGGCTGGGCCCCAGTTGGCGGCGATGGCGAGGAAGGCGACGACCACGGCCGACCCGACGGCGACCCGCACCGGTACGACCCAGCCGGGACGGCGGCTGACCGGGGTTCCGGCGAAGTCGCGCCGGCGCAGGAGGAGCCAGGAGCCCGCCAGGCAGGCGACGATCCAGATCACGCTGACGATGCACGCGATCACCAGCGGCCCGTAGTAGTGGTGGGTGACGAACAGCGTGTACCACCCCTCGAACGCGGAGGAGGCGAGCAGCATGTGGAGCCACACCCCGCTGCCGACGAGCAGCAGCAGCTGCATCACCAGGGCGACCAAGGCCGGGCCGATCACCCCCATGATCCCGTTCCGAGTCGCGATCGAGAGCAGCACGGCAATGCTCGTGAAGGCGAGCATCGGGAGGATGTTGAGCAGCCAGCTGCCGAGCACGAGCTCCAGGCTGTGACCGGTCGACAGGGTGCGTCCGCCGAGATCCACCAGCGCACCGTCGCCGATCAGGAGCAACCCGGCGGCAATGCTCGAGATCGCCAGCAGCAGGAGCAGCCCGATCGAGAACGTGGTTGCGGCCAGGAGCTTGCCGGCGAATAGGGCTCGGCGAGTCGAGGAGCGCGTGAGCACCATCTTCCAGGTGCCGTAGCGGTCCTCGGAAGCGAAGATGTCGCCGGCAAGCACCCCGGCCAGGACCGGGAAGCCCCACGCGCCGCAGAACGAGAGCACGACCAGCGAGAGGGCGAAGCCCGACTGGTGCACCCACACCCCGAACAGCGTGTCGGCCGGACTGCCGCTCTGGATCTTGAGCACACCGGCGAACGCGAACGGGCCAAGCACGCAGAACAGGGCAAGCAGCCGTGTCGCCAGTTGCGAGGAGAGCTTGCGGCGCTCGGCTCGGAAGACGTGCCAGACATCGCCGCGCGTGCCGGCGCTTGCGGCGGGAAGCGCCTCGCCAGGGCGAAGTGCGTGGGTGGCGCTCACGTCTGTGCCATCGCTGCTTCGATCAGATCGGTCAAGCCGGCCTCGTCGAGCTCGACGTCGGTGGTCAGCGCGAAGAACATCGACTCGAGCGGGCTGACCACGAGCTCGAGCCGCCGTACGGCGATGTCGGCGCGGCCCAGGTCGAGCACGTAGGCGTCCACCCGGCCCTGCGCGACGAGCCTGAGCTCCCCGGTCGGCGAGGAGGTCACGTGCACGGTCGGGTGCTGCTCGGCGAGCTCGAGCGCCCGGGCGTCGTCGCTGGTGGCCAGGCGGTAGGCCGAGCCGGGGGCCTGCTCGCGCAGCTGCTGCGCGCTTCCGTCCCACACCACCTTGCCCAGACGCAACACCGTGTACGCATCGCACACGTTCTCGAGGTCGCCGATCAGGTGGCTGGAGAGGAGCACTGCGGTTCCCTCGGCGGCGAGCCGGCGGACCAGTCCGGCCATATCGCGTGCGCCGGCTGGATCGAGGCCGCTGGTCGGCTCGTCGAGCAGCAACAGCCGCGGTGAGCGCAGCAGCGCGGCAGCGATCCCGAGGCGCTGTCGCATGCCGGTCGAGTAGCCACTGACGCGGTCACCTCCCCGCCCGGACAGACCGACGACTTCCAGCACCTCGTCGACCCGTCCCGGAGCAACCCCGCCGTCGAGCTCGGCGAACAGCTCGAGGTTCACCCGCCCCGGCAGGTACGGATAGAAGGTCGGCTCCTCGACGAACCCCGCTACGCCGTCGAGGTTGACCGACTCGGCGCTCCCGAGCGGGTGGCCGAACAACTCGACTTCGCCTTCGTCGGGGGCGACCAGGCCGAACAGCAGCCGCAACAGCGTGGTCTTGCCGGCGCCGTTGGGACCCAGCAGGCCCCGCACCTCGCCCTCCGCCACCACCAGATCGACCCCATCCACCGCCGTCGTCGTCTCGAAGCGCTTGACGAGCCCCCTTGCACGCACTGCCGCCACGCGCGTCACTATACGACCAGGCATTCTCACCGAATCCGTCGGGTAGGTACCTGACATGGATCTGCTCGGTCCCGTCCACACCTTCGATCGCTACCAGCAGGGCCGCAAGCGCTGGGCGATCCCGATGGCCGTGATCAGGAAGTTCGGCAACGACCAGGCCGGAAGCCTGGCGGCGCTGATCGCCTACTACGCGTTCTTCTCGATCTTCCCACTGCTGCTGGTGTTCACGACGATCCTCGCCTTCGTCCTGCAGGGCAACCGAGAGCTCTACACCGACGTCAGGAACTCCGTCCTGGGTCAGTTCCCGGTCGTCGGCAACGAACTTCAGGCACACGCGCTGACCGGCAAGGTGACCGCACTCGTCCTCGGGCTGCTCACGTCGCTGTGGGGCGGCCTCGGTGTGACCAATGCGGCCCAGAACGCGTTCGACAAGGTGTGGGCAGTCCCGTACAAGGACCGGCCGAACTTCTTCAAGGCTCGCCTCCGCGGTCTCATGCTCCTGATCTGCCTGGGGGCACTGTTCGTGCTCTCAGCGGCCGCAGCCGGCGTGGTGACGGCAATCGGCGGACCGCTGGTCAAGATCGGTGTGTACGCGGTCACCCTGCTGGTCAACTTCGGGCTGTACATGGCGGCCTTCCGGTTCCTCACCGCGGTGAGCATCCCCACACGCTGCCTGTGGCTGGGAGCGGGGATTGCCGCCGTGTTCCTGCTGATCCTCCAGCTCGTCGGCGGCATCTACGTCAACCACGTGATCAAGCACGCCAGCAACACGTACGGCACGTTCGCGACCGTGATCGGGCTGCTCGTGTGGCTGCACCTGATCGCGCAACTGACGCTCTACTCAGTCGAAATCAACGTCGTCGTCGTGCGCCGCCTCTGGCCGCGGAGCCTGCTCGGGCCGCCCGAAGCTCCCGCCGACCAGGAGACGCTGCGGGCGCTGGCCAAGGTCGAGGAGCGCCATGCCCACGAGCAGGTCGACGTCCACTTTCGCGATCCCGTGCAGGTCGACGGCGACGAAGCCTAGGACGTGATCGTGATCGTCTCCGGGTTGGACGCCTGGCCTCCAACGGTCGCGGTCACCGTCGCGCTTCCCGGTTGCAGCGGATAGGAGCCGCTGTCGGGCGGCAGGTCGAAGGTGATCGACCCGTCGCTCCAGCTGGTGATCGTGAGCTTGGCCCCGTCATAGGGGGCGCCCCAACTGGTCCCACCCTGTACGAGCGTCAGGTAGCTCGATCCCTGGCTCGTACCGAAGTTGGTGCCCGACAATGTGACCGGACTCCCCGCGGTGGTGCTCGAAGGCGAGACCCCGCTGATCGACGGTGGCGGGCCGCTCGCACCTGCGATGTTGAGCGTCGCCGCCGCCGAAGTCTGCCCGTTCACGCTGACGGTGATCGTGGCTTGGCCTGGAGTGAGCGGATACGGCCCGCTGTCCGGCGGCAGGTCGAACGTGATCGACGTGGCGCTCCAGTTCGTGATCGTGACCTTCGCGCCGTCATAAGGCGCGCCCCAGCTCGTCCCGCCCTGGGCCAGGGTCAGATAGCTGGAGCCCTCGCTGGACCCGAAATTCTGGCCGGTCAAGGTCACCGCGTCTCCCGGCGCGGGACTGGCGGGCGAGGTCGACGTGATTGTTGGGGGCGGCAACGGCGCCGGGTTGGGCGGCCCAGGCTGGCTCGCGGTGACGCTCTCGGCCCGTCCCGCGCTCCGATACCGCAGGGTGGCGACTAACGTGGCGGTTGCCGGCGAAGTCCCCCCGGATGGCGCCGTCACCGTCCACGACTGATTCTCCGATGCCCCGTCGCTCAGATCGCCGGCTCGAACCGGCGAGGCCGGCGTCACCGTCCACCCCACCGGCGCGCTCAGCCTGGTCGACAGGCCGCGGGCGGAGCCCGGTCCATCGTTGTGCTCTGTCGTCGTCACGGTGGTGGAGGCGCCGGCGTCCAGGCTCAGCGGTGTCGCCGGGGCGATACTGAGATCGACCGCGGCCGGCTCGGCCGAGCTGATCGGCACTCCGCCGATCTCGGTCACGACCGCGCCGGCCCCCACCGGCAGGTCATCGACGTGCACGGTCAGGGTGTGCGTGGCGGCGTTGTAGCTCCAGTCTCCGCTCGGAACGCTCCGCCCGTTGATCATCACCGCGGTCGGGGCGGTCAGGCGCTCGATGTGCGCCGTGAAGCTCCGCGTGGCCGCCTGCCCCGGATAGCGCCCGACAGCCGGCCCAATCGCCAGGTTGGTGGCTCGCCCGCCGCGCGATGGCCAGGTGGTGAGGAGCGTGTGGCTGTCCTGCCCCTGCTCGTAGCCATTCCCGGCACCGGCGTCCTCATAGAGCGAGAAGCTGCCCGGCGCACCCGGGTATACACGCAGGATCGTCGGCGCATCGGGCCGGGCGCCGACGTGCTCCATCGCGGCCTGCTCGGGGACGATCCCGCCGTCCTGGACGAACACCGGCATGCGGTCGAGCGGCACGGTCAGCGTTTGCTCCGAGGGGCCGGTGAAGGTCGCACCGGTGAACCAGTCGGTCCAGTGGCCGGGCGGGAACCAGACGGACTCCGTGCTCACGTTGCCCGGCGTGGTCACGGGGGCGACGAGAACGTCCGGGCCGAACATGTACTCGCCCGGGTTGGAATACGCCGGCGCCTGGCCGGGATAATCCAGGTACAGGGGCCGGTTGATCGGAAGGCCGCTGCTCACCGACTGCGCGGCGAGCGTGTACGTGTAGGGCACGAGCGCCTCGCGCAGCCGCAGGAAGCTCGCGGCGATCGAGTTGGCCGGCTGCGGATAGTCCCAAGGAAGCCGGTTGCCGGCCGAGGAGTGAAGGCGGAGGATCGGCTGGAACGCGCCGAGCTGCACCCAGCGGGCGTAGATGTCGGGATCATCCGACGGATTGCCTCCGGAGGGGATCCCCGGCGGCTGGCCGAGGAAGCTGCCGATGTCGTCCGAGACATAGGGCTCGTCGATGCTCGACTCGTCGGCGGCGAGCTGCACCTGGAACGCGAGCGTGTTCCACGTCCCCCAGGTATCCCCGGTGAAGGCCAGAGTCGAGGTGTGCCCGGCCCAGGGGCCGGCCGGGTAGACCTCGTCGGGGTTCTGGTAGGAGCTGCCGGTGCGGGACAGAACGAACCCCCGCTCCCCTTTGTTGATCAGCTCCTGTGCGTACAGGTGGTTGATCCACGCATCGGGAGTGACACCCGGGTTCGACGCCGTCGAGCTGTCGCAACACCAGTCGAGCCACCAGAACGACACCCCTTCTGACTCGAATGGCTGATGCAGGGCGAAGTACGACTCGGCCTGCGGGATGCTGCTCCAGTCCCAGACCTTGCAGGTCCCGCTGGGGGTAAAGCACGAATTGTCATCCGCGAGCGAAGTGCCGGCGAGCGCCTCGGTGGCGGGCAGCTGCGGATCGTTGTCGGCGATGCTCGCGTGGATGTTCAGCGTGACATGGATCCCCTGCCCCTTGGCCCACGCGAGGAATCCTTGCGGATCGGGGAACAGAGACGAGTTCCACTCCCAGCCGTCCCAGTCATTGGGCGACTTCCAGTTCGTGTCGACCGACAGCGTGTCGAGCGGGACATGGTTCGCTCGGAAGGCCGGGATCAGGCTGTTCTCGTAGTCGGCGGTGCTGTAGGCGTAATAGCGCGAGAACCACACGCCGAATAGGTATTCCGGCAGCAACGGGGATGGCCCGGTGAGGCGGTTCAAGTCGTTCAGCGCCTGCGCGTAGTCGCGTCCGTAGGCGAACAGGTAGCCGTCCTCGACGTCGCCACCAGCGGCTCTCGGCGCGACCCACCCGTTCGAGGTCCACACCGCGCTCTGGGTGTCGTCGAGCAGGCGATAGCCGGCCTGGTCGAGGATGCCCGGGTGCATCGCGGGGAGGGCTGCGGTGCACTGAGCGGCGGTCGGGGTGCCGGCCGGACAGCTGTAGCCGGGACCGTAGGTGGCGGTGTCGAAGCCACGGGTGTAGCCGCCGAGATAGTTCATGGTGGGCTCCACCGGCGCCGGTCCGCTTGCCGGCGACGCCGACAGCGTGTCGACGTTGACGTTGCAGCTGTCGGCCGCCGCGCACAGGACGCCGACCGTGTTCGTGCCCGCGTTCAGGTTGACCTTGGCCGTGACCGTAGACCAGTCATCCCAGCTGCTCGTCGCCGGCAGCGTCAGGGTCTGCACATCCGACCCGTTAACGAGGAGGTCGATCGTGCGCGACGCCGGGCCGCCGAGGGCACCGATGTAATTGGCGTAGCGGAGCGTCACCACGGCCTGCCCGCCCGGCGCCCCGAGAACGGTCCAGTTGGCGCCGGCCTGGTTTCCCTGCCCGAGGTTGGCGATGAAGCCGGCGATGCTCTGGTAGCCCGAGTGGTCGGTCTGGATGTTCGCGGCGCCGACCAGTTGCGCGGCGCCGGCGTCGCACACTTGGTCGAACGGGCACTCGTTCTCCCACTGCGGGCTGACGGCGCTCGCGTTGCCGACCTGCACCGAGGTGTTGCCCGGGCCGAAAGGCCCCGACCCCAGCCGATAGCGAAGCGTGGCCTCGGTTGTCCGGATCATCAGCCAGCCGCCCGAGCGAGTGACATGGTAGCGGGGAACGGCGAAGCGCCGGTTGAGCACGTTGACGGTCGGAGCGTCCTCGAACGTGCCGCTTGGGGAGTACTCCATGCGAATCAGGCCGTCACCCAGAACCTCAAAGCGCGCGTCGCCGGCGAGCACCGTTGCCTGCTTGGCCGCCTTGGCGGCGCCGAAGTCGACCGGTGTGGCCAGGTTGACGGGGGAGGTCGGCGAACCCGGCGGTGACTGCGCGATGGCGGGTAAGGCCAGCACGCCGCCCACAACCAGAGCCGACGCAACCGCCGCGACTCGCGAAACCCTGCGCATATCCCAACCTCCACGCTGCCGAGCCCGGCGTGGCGGCCGGGCAATCCGGTCCGCGGGGCAGACTACCACTCGACCCGCGGCCCACGGCCAGGCCTCAGAACAAGCGGTCGGCGGCCTCTCGCCGCGTCATTTCGAGCGGCCATGAGCACAGTCCGCCCTCGGCCGGGCACCCCTCGCACACGCTGCGCTGGGGCGCGTCGGTCACGGCGAAGCGGCGGTCGAGCACGCCCTGCGCCAGCGCGGTGAGCCGCCCCTCGAGCGCGGGCGCCTGGTCGCGCGAGAAGCCCGCCACTGCCGGGCGCTGCGGTAGCTCGAGGAACGTGTGCACGACTTCCACCTCGGTCGCGCCGGCTCGCAGCGCGGCCAGCGCGTACACCAGCCGCTGCGTTCCGTAGGCGCGGTCGGCAAGCTCCTGCGGATCCGCGCCATCGAGGCGGTCGGTCTTGTAGTCGACCACTAGTGTGCGGCCACCCGGCTCGCGGGCGATCACGTCGAACACGCCCCCGATCAGCGCGCCATCCAGCAAGAACCGGAATCCCTCCTCGCGACGGATGCCGGTCGCCCGGCCTAGTCGGCGGCAGAGGTCGCTGGTGGCGAAGCGGTCCACGAGTTCGATGATCTGGGCCGCGTCGGCACCGCCTGGGGCGACCATGAGCCCATGGAGCGCCGCCTCGGCCGCGACGGCCTCCCCGGTAGCCACGACCGGTCGGCGATAGTCCAGACGCTCGAGCAGCGCGTGCACGAGCGTTCCGCGATCGAGGGCACTGAGCCCGGTACCGCGGTCGGTGGTCCCGCCGGGGAGATCGTCCTGGCCACGCCCCGGAGCGGCCAGCGCCGGCAGCCTCAGCACTCGCTCGGCGTAGAAGCGATAGCCGCAGCGCTGATACTCGGCCAGCGAGGTATAGCTGAGCGCGGCAACCGCAGGTGCGCGGGGCGGTGGCGGCGGCTCGGGAAGCGGCGGTGGTGGCGGCGGTTCCGGGATAGGCACCTCGGGCACGGGCGGCGGAGGCGGTGGGTCAGGGATCGCGAGATTCTCTGGCTGCACGAACGCGATCGCCACGTCGTCGCGGTCTGCCATGGCCGGGCCGAGCCACGCGATCGGGCCGCCGCCACCGCCAGGGGAGCCAAGCTCGGGCCAGAGGTCAAGCTTTGCGGCGCCGCTCAGGATCAGCCGCTCGCGGGCGCGGGTCATCGCAACGTAGAACAGCCGGCGCTCCTCACCGGCCTCGGCCGCCTGCCGCTCCTCGCCGAGCGCTCGATAATCGAGCGCGGACTCGCGCCTGCCCGTGCCCGGCTCGGCCAGCCGCAGCCCGAACCGCCCGTCGCGGCCGATTCGCATTAGCTCGGCGCGCCAGCGGGGACCGCGGCCCAGGTCGGCCACGCACACCACCTCGAACTCGAGCCCCTTGGCGCGGTGGATCGTCATGAGGCGTACCGCGTCGAGCGCCTCGCCCTCGACCGGCGCCTCCGACTCGCGCGACCCGCCGTCACCGGCCCCGCCCGTCCCGACGCCCGACCGCGCCCGCCGGGTGACCAGATCGAGGAAGCCCCGCAGGTCGGGTCCGTGCGCGGCCTCGTGCTCGCGGGCCAGGCGCATCAGCTTGCGGACGTTGGCGAGCCGGCGCTGCCCGCCCGGCATGGCCAGCACGGCCAGGTCATAGCCGGTCTGGTCGATCGCGCGCTCGATCAAGGATTCGATTCCCGCCCCCCCACCCCCACCGCCGGACCGGGCGGCCACCTCCCGCTCGATGGCGAACCGGTCGGCGAACCGACCCAGAAAATCCCTATCCCCATCCCCCAGTTCGTCGAACGCACCCTCGGGGTCGCGGAGCACACGCCACGGATCGACGCGCCGGCTCCGAGCGGTCGACGCGAGCACGACGAGCGCGTCCGCCGACACACCGACCAGCGGCGAGACGAGAACCGTGTAGAGCGACTCCTCATCGCGCGGGTTGGCGAGTGCCGCGAGGTAGCTGACCATGTCGATCACCTGCGGGTGGGCCCAGTACCCGCGCCCGCCGATCACGTAGGTGGGGATGCCTCGGTCCTCGAGCGCCCGCTCATAAACGCGCAGGTCCGTGGTGGCGCGGGTCAGCAGGACGACGTCGCGGGGCGCGATGGTGGCTTGGGGGTGGGTGGGTGGGAATCCAGATCCAAGCAGCCGTTCGAGCCGCGCCGCCAGCGCCCGCGCCTCGGCCACCCGCCACGGCGCGCCGAGTCCCTCCATCGCCCAGTCCGCCCCCTTGTCGGCGATGAGCAGCTCGACCAGCGGCTCGTCCGCCGGCGCCTCGTCTCGGCCGCCGAGGAGCGGCCGGAACCGCTCGGCGAGCTCGCGCTCGAACACGCCGTTGATCACGTCCAGGATCTCCGGGCGCGAGCGGAAGTTCGTGTCGAGCGTGACCCGCGCCCCGACCTCGCCCAGCGCCGCACCCCGGCGCTCGAACAGCTCGACGTCGGCGTGCCGGAAACCATAAACCGACTGCTGGGCGTCCCCAACCGTGAACAGGTTCGAGCCCGCCAACAGCTCGATCAGCTCGAGCTGGACCTGGTTGGTGTCCTGGAGCTCGTCGACCATGATCCGGGTAAACCGCGCCCGGTAGCGCTCGCGGAGCTCAGCGTCGGTCCGCAGGAGCTCGCGGCATTCGAGCTCGAGGTCCTCGAAGTCGAGGCCCGAGACCGCGCGCTTGGCCCCCGCGTAGCGCTCCGCGAACAAGTGGACCAGTCGATCGAGCAGGTCGTGCACGCGGACCGCTCGGCGGTGCTCGGACGCGGCCCGGAACGCTGTCAGCGCCTCTGTGTAGCGCTGACAGGCCTCCGTGCAGAGCGCGGCGCCGTTGCCCCCTGGCAGGCCGACGGCCCAGAGATCGCCGGGCCACGGATCATCGACCTCGAGGAGCTCCTCGCAGCGCTCGAGGCGGACCAGGGCCTCGATCACCTTGGCGGGTGGTTTGGGGGCGGGTGGGTGGGATGTCAATCCGTCGATCGCGCCCAGCTCCGCGGCGACGGCCGCGCGGGCGACTCGTAGCTCAGACCGCAGGGCCTCCAGGTCCGGCGCGGGCGGCAACCCCGGGAGCGCCGGGCGCCGCTGCCCCCGCGAGCGCAGCTCGCCGTGGACCTGGAGGATGGCGCTGCGCAGGCCGCCGGCACCGTATCCGGCGATCAGGTCAATGGTGCGTGGCTCGTGTCGGGCGAGCTCCTCGAGCGCCTCGTCGAACGCCTGGTCGGCGAGCCGGTCCGCGTCGGGCGCGTCGAGGACCACGAATGCGGGATCGAAGCCCGCAGCCAGCGCGTGCGCGCGCAGCACCCGGGCGCAGAAGCCGTGGATAGTCGAGATGAAGGCGCCTTCGGTGGCCCGCGCCGCCTCGTCGGCGTCGAGCTCGCGCAGGCGCGCGCGAATCCGCTCGCGCATCTCGGCGGCCGCCTTCTCGGTGAAGGTGATCGTGAGGATCGCCCCGACCTCGATCCCGTCCTCGAGCACCGAGCGCGCGAACCGCTCGACCAGCACCGAGGTCTTGCCGCTGCCCGCGCCGGCGTCGAGCAGCAGGTCGCCCTCGCGGCGCTCGATCGCGACCAGTTGCTCCTCGGTGAAGGTGCGCTCGTCCGTGTCGGGCTCCGACAGGTCAAGCACGGCAGATCCCCGGGAAGTGGCAGCCATCGCGCGAGCAGGTCGCGGGGCACGGCTCGAGCTCCCCGGCTCGCAGCCGCGCGGCCAGCGCCAGCGCCCGAATCCGGGCGTCCTCGAGCAGCTCGTCGAGATCCGCCCGGTCGCGTCCGTCGTTGGCCACCAGGCCTCCGCCTGGAGCCGCCCCCTCCAGGTACACCCCCCGCGCGCGCAGGTCTCCCCCGCCGAGCGGCTGATAGAAGCCGCCCACCGGCTCGAGGCCGAGCAGGCGCCGCACCGCGAGCATGTACAGCGCGACCTGGAGCTGGCGGTCGGCCGCCCAGCGCGCGCCCTGATGCTCGGGGCGGGCCGAGCCGCTCTTGTAGTCGCGGACGATGGCCCGGCCTTCCGGCCCCTCGTCGACGCGGTCGATGATCCCCCGCAGGCGGACGTCTTCGTCCAGCTCTAGAGGCGGGAGAGATTGGGCGTCTTCTTCTGAGAATCCGAAGCGAAGCTCGAGGCCATAGGTCGGCCACGGCCAGTCGGCACGGGCCTCGTGCGCCAGGTACCGGCGCAGGTCGGCGGCGACCGAGCGCGCCCAGCCCGCGCGAACCGCGTCGCCGCGGCCGAGGCCGATGTCGTGCGAGGTGTCCGCGAGCACTTCGTCGAGCAGCTCCAGCGCGCGCGGAAGAGAGTCGTTTGTGACCGGTCCGCCCAGGCGTCGCAGCACCTGCTCGAGCACGCTGTGCATGTAGCTGCCCCGGGCCAGCGCGTCGGGATCGGGCTCGAGCTTGCCCGGCTGGAGCTCGCGCTCGACCAGCCACTTGACCGGGCAGCTGGCGTAGGTTTCGAGCGCGCCGGCCGAGAGTATCCGGCTGTGACGGACGTGCTCGAGCGCGACCGGACCGAGCGAGCCGATGGGCGAGGGCACATCGCCGGCAAGCGGGGCCGCGGCGGCGGCCCGGGCGCGGGCCCGCTCGCGTTCGGTTGGCGCGGTCGCCGTCGGCCAGACGACGTCGGCCAGCATCCGCCGGCGCCGGCGCTCGGGCCAGTCCTCAACCAGCAGCTCGGCCACGTCGGCCAGAAACGGCGAGGGCAGCGCCAGGTTGCCCTCTTCGTCGGAGCTGCGGTAGGCCAGGATCACCCGCTCGGTGGCGCGCGAGACGCTCGTGTAGAACAGGTAGCGCTCACGCTCGAGTCCGTCCTCTCGCGGGCGTAGGCGCAGCCCGCTGCACGCCGCGAGCTCGCGGCGCAGCTCGTCGGACAGGAACGGGTCCGGGGCGGTGGCGAGCGGGAACTCGCTCTCCTGCAGGCCGCACACCAGGACGGCGCGGAAGCGTCGGGCGCGGATCGAGAGCGGATCGGCGAGCAGCACCGAGCCGGCTTCACGCACGGGCGCGCCGGGGATCTCAAGCGTCGTCTCGAGTAGATCGATCAGCTCGGGGCTCGAGAGAGGCTCGTCGAGCTCCTCGAGCTCGCGTAGGGCGCGGGTGAGGGTCCCGACGGCGCGGGCGTCGAGCTCTTCGTCGGGGTCGAGGATCGGCGCACGGCCCCGGTGCGGGGCGGCCAGCAGCCGCTGCGCCTGGCGGACCAGCTCAGCCGCTTGGTCGGGCGCGGTCCGCAGCGCGTCGATCTCGGTGAGGTCGAGATCTCTTGGCACTCGTGCGCGGGCCTGGGCCAGGGTATGCAGACCCTCGCGGCGAATCTCGGCCTCGAGACGGTCGACCACCTCGAGATGGCCCTGCGCGCGCAGGTACGCGATCAGGTCATCGGCGCCGGCGTGGGCTGGGTCGAGCAGGGCGCAGCGCGCCAGGGCCAGTAGCGCGCGGCCGAGGGCGGTGCGCGCCACCGGGGTGCGCCGGTTGACCGCGACCGGGACCCCGTAGCGGCCGAAGACGTGCTGCACGAGAGCCGCGCTGCGCTCCGGGGAGCGGTACACGACCGCGATCTCCTCGGCCGGGAAGCCGACGCGCAGCAGCTCGAGCACCTCGGCGGCGGCCAGCTCGGCCTCGGCGAGCTCACCCCCGGCCTCGAGCAGGCCGATCGCCCGGCCCGGACTAATCCGGCCGGGATCCACCCGGGTTCCCCCGTCCTCGAACAGCCCGCGCTCGAGGTGGTGCAGAGCTTCGCGTGAGTCGGGCGCGTAGTGCTCATCGGACGCCGGCAGCTCGAGCACGCGCTCGGCGAGGGGGCGGAGCTCCTCGACCGCCTCGGCCCGCGCCGACAGTGCCACGCGGCCGGCCTCGTAGGTGAGCGACACCATGACCTCCACGCCGACCACCCGGGCCAGCGTCTCAATCGCGTCGCGCTCGAGTGGGTGCAGATCGTCGAACCCGTAGAAGAACACCGGCTCGTGACCCCAGCGACCCGGCGCGGCGCGCAACGCGTCAAGCGCCCGCCAGGCGTACAGCTCCGCGTCGACGCGGCCGAGCTGATCGAGTCGCGCGGCGTAGGCGCGGTAGATCGCACCCACGTCGCGGGCGTAGGCGGTCCGCCGCGGATCCTGCTCGGCCCAGGTGCGCATCGCCGCGACGAACCGCTGCGGCGTGACGAGCGAGCGCTGCAACTCCGCGATCAGCTCGCCGGCGGCGCCCGGGAAGCCATTCGTGGCCGCGGCCTCTCGCATCGCATCGAACTCGACGCCGGCAAGCGCGCGTTCGAGCACCCGCTCGCGCTGGAGCGTGCTCAGCCGCCGGCCGACGTAGCCGGCGCGCGCGGCGATGTCGCTCGCAAGTCCCGAGAAGGTGAGCACCGACCCGAGTACCGCTCCCTCGGACGCCAGCTCGCGGGTGTAGTGGCTCGCATCGGCCGAGGTCGGGACGACCAGAATTGCGCCGCGGTGGGCGGCGGCGGCAAACGCGCCCAGCACCTCGCCAGCCTTGGCCGAGTTCGCGGGTCCGATGACGAGGGTTAACGGCATCACCCTCCATGGTGGCGTGCCGGGAGGACGCTCTATCGGGTTATCGAGAACCCGGCCGTCTCAGCGTTGCCGGAAACCCCACCCGAGACCGGCGTCGCGACCAACTCGTAGGACCCTGGCGTCAGGGCGATGCCGCGGAGACTGCCGGTGACCGTGAAGGTATCCGTGCCTGCGAGCGCGTCGCGGGTGGTACTCCCCGGTAGGCGGACGCGCCGCGAGCAGCGCGGGCGGGTGTGGTTGGCTCCGGTCGCGGCCACGCAACGGCCGCCCTCACGTCGTCCCGCGGTGACCCGCTCGAGCGTGAACGTGACGCTCGCGGGCTGGCTGAGGCGAAAGGACCCGCGAAGCTTCAGGTCTCGGCGCCCCGCGATCGAGAACGTGGCGGGTCTCACCACGAGTGCCGAGAGGACCGGGGGCGCGGCGGGACCCTGAGACCCGGCCGAAGCCGACGGTCCGGGAGTCAGCGTCGAGACCGGCGGCCCGGCCCATCCGGGCGGCGAGCCGGCCCCGTAATAGCCGTCCACCCAGCCCACGCTCAGCGAGATGGTCGCTGGCGCCGACGCCCCGCCGACGCCCGAGGCCGCGAACGTAAACGAGTCCGAACCGTTGTAGCCGGCGGCCGGCGTGTAGGTCACGGTTGCGCTGGTCGGGCTCGTCTGGTCGATCGGGCCGAGCGTCCCGTGCGACGGATTCGATGTGATCGCGATCGTCTGTGGCTGGGAGCTCGGATCGGTGCAGCTGAGGGCGATCGAGGCCGGGGCGTTCTGAGGGATTGAGTCACTCACCGGCTGACATGTCGGAGGTGCATCGCCGGCGGACGCCGCCGGCGCCAACGACAGTGCCCCCGTCGCCAACAGCAACGTGGCCAACCCGACTCGCCGAACCCAACCCGTCATCTCTCGCCCTCTTGTCGTCCGGACCGAACACCGTGTCCCAGGACCGGATTTCAGCGTATCAGCCCTCGGACGAGGCGACCACTCCGGTGAGGGGGGATTCTCGGGTGGTACAGGCTCTTAAGCGGGTATGGCAGCCGAGCCGGTTGAGGAACCTGCGAACACGACCTCCGGGTGCTGCGCGTCACCGGCAAGTGTCTGGACAACAAGCCGCCGGGGGTAATAGACGAGATCCTGGCCCTCAAGAGATGACGCCCCGCCCGACTTCCTCGACATAACGTCCAGGCGCCCGGCCGCACCGTCAGGCAACGAAAGCGGCGGCTCGATGAAGAGGCATACGCATGGAAGCAAGTTGGCCCATGCGGGCTTCCGGGAATAACCCGAGATACGGATGTCTCAGGTCCGGGAGCCCAGGCCGACACGAATAGGAGGGACCGGATGAAAGGCCCCTGGAAGGCGCTCGCCTTCCTAGCCGCCGTGGCGGGCACGGCGCTCGTTCTGTCAACGTCCGCATTCGCACTTGATGGCGGTGCCGCGCCGGCGCCCGCGCAGTGGAGAACGATCCTGACCGGAGCTGCCTGGTCGGGGCGCGTCAACGCGCTCTTCCCCGGCGCCGCGAACGACATCGAGCTGAGGTCGATCACGGTAACCAACCACGGCCATGCGAAGCAACGCCTGAGCGCGGTGACGGCGTCGATCCGGAGCGCCGGCGGGAATGTCCAGAACGCCGCCGGCGCCGAGATCCGCGGCTGCCGGGCGAGCTGGTTCGCGGTTTCGGTCGAGCACGCCAGTCGCTCGCTCCCGGCTCTGATCCCGCCCGGGGACTCCTACACGGCCAAGGTCGCGTTCACCATGCGAGACGCCGCGACCAACCAGAACGCCTGCCGCGGTGCAGCGCCGGCGTTCACCGTCACCACCGCGTCGTAGTCGACCCGCCTCACGCCAACGTGAGGCCCGTGCCGGTGAAGCTCACCGACCCGGCCGTGCCGCCCGCGCCCGCGGCGCCGCCGGAGCTCCCGCCGCCGTTGCTGGCCGAGCTCACCGTGACCGTGTAGTTCTTCGAGCCGCTCTGGGTACCGCCGGTGTACGCGGAGCCGCCACCGCCGCCCGCCGCGTAGTGGTTCGAGCCGCTCGTGGCCGACCCGCCCGCGCCGCCGGAGGCCTCGCCGCCACCACCGCCGCCGGCACCGTACGTCGCGCTGCCGGCGGTGCCACCCGGCCCGCATGCGCCCCCGCTGCAGGTTCCGCCGTTGCCGCCGGAGGATGCGTTTCCGGCACCGCCGCTGCCGCCGGTGTTGGTGAGGGTGAACGGGAAGCTCCCGGCGGTCAGGGTGCTTCCGCCGCCACCGCCGGGGGCGGACGAAACGGTGGCGCCGCTCGTGCCGACGTTGGACCCGGGGTTGCTGGTCGGGCCCCCGCCCCCAGCGCCGCCGGTGCCGGTGGAGCTGCCCGCGCCGCCGCCACCGCCGCCGCCGACGGTCACGATCGTGTCCGCGGACGACCCGGCCAGGTACAGGCAACTCGCGCCGCCGCCACCGCCACCGGCGCCGGTTGTGCCGCCCCCGCCGCTACCGCCGAGCGCGCAGCCGGTTCCACCGGTGCCGGCGGACCCTCCCGTCGTGCTCGTGGCACCGCCGCCCGCGCCGCCCACGACGACGGTGAACGTCGTGCTCGTGATGCTGAGCGGGATCGTGATCGTGCCGCTGACGGTTCCGCCGGCGCCGCCGGCCGCCCCACTCCGCCCGCCGCCACCGCCGGCGCCCTTGATCGTGAAGGTGAAGGAGGTCACGCCGGCCGGCACGGTCAGCGTGTAGGTGCCGGCGGTCGTTTTGCTGACGGTGGTCGGGCTGGTGGCGGTGAACGACGCGCTGGTGACGGTCAGGGTGGCGTCGGTGGCGTTCAGCTGATAGGCGGTGGCGCCGCCCAAGCTCACCTGGCAACCCGAGAACGTCGTCACCCCGGCGGATAGCGAACTCGTGCAGCCGCTCAGCGTGGCTCCGGTGGGCCCGGTGCCGCTCTTGATCGATAACGTCACCGTCTTGGCGTAGCCCGTGGCCACGTTGCCGTAGCTGTCCTTTGCGGTCACGACGGGCTGCGTCGTGAACGGGAAGCCGGCGGCGGCGCCGCCCGGTTGGGTCGTGAACAGAAGCGACGCCGCAGAGCCCGGTTGCACCGTAAAGGATCCTGAGGTGCCGGTGATGGTCCCCTGGGTCGCGGTCAGCGTCGTGCTCTGTGCGTCGTAGAGAGTCACCGAACCGCTCCCGACACCGCTGGAGAAGCTGACCGACGACGGGTAGCTCGGGGCGGTGCCACCCGGCGAGCTCGCGGGCCCGGTGAAGGTCACCGTCTTTGTCCCGGTGTAGCCCGTCGCCGTGTTCCCATAGGTGTCGAGCGCGGTCAGCGTCTCGGTGAAGACGCTACCCGCCGTCGGCGCCGGCGTGCTCACGCTGAACGAGGCCGCCGAGGTGGGCCCCACCGTGATCGAGCTCGACGCGACGCCCGCGAGACCGTCCGTCGTGTCGCTCGCGGTCAACGTCGTCGTCTGCGCGTCCTTGAGGGTGACGCTCGCCGTGGCCACACCCGCGCTGAAGCTCACGCTGGCGGGGTACACCGGCGCGCTCCCGTTGGGTGAGCTGGCCGGCCCCGAGAAGCTCACGCTCTTAGTCCCCGACAGGGTCCCGGGGATGTTGCCCCAGGCGTCCTTGGCGGTCAGCGTCACGGTGAACGCGGTACCGGCCGTCTGGGCGCTGCCCGCGCTGGCGAGGATCTGATCGTTGGCCCCGGCCGCGACGGTCACCGACCCCGAGGTGCCGGTAATGGTGCTCTGCGTCGCGGTGATACTCGTGCTCTGCGCGTCGTACAGGGTCATCGATGCGGTGCCCACCCCGCCCGAGAAGTTGACCGAGCTCGGATAGCTCGGAGCGGTCCCATTCGGAGAGTTCGAGGGACCGGAGAACGCAACCGCCTCAGAGCCCGTGTACGCGGTGACCGTGTTGCCGGCCGCGTCCTGCGCCGTCACGGTCGCCGAAAACGCCGTGCCGGCGGTGGCGGAGGCGGGAGCGGTCACGCTGAAGCGAGCCAGCACTCCGGAGGCTACACTGACGGGCATGGCGGCGCTGGTCGAGGACCAGGACTGCCAGATGGCGGTGACCGTGTAGCTGTAGTTGCCCTTCGACAGCCCGGAATCGGTGCAGCTCGTGACGGTCGTGGCGGTCGTCGCCGAGCTCGGACAGTTTCCGCCCACCGTGCCCCCGGCCCGCGTCACGTAGTAGGTGACGGTCCCGCCCGACGGCGCGCTGACCGGAGCCCAACTCAGCGCCACCGTCCCCGCTCCGGCGGTCGCGCCGGTGATGGCCGGCGTCGCCAGACTGCCCACGGTGCCCGGCACGGTGGTCGAGCCGGGGCCGCCGGTCATGTACGCCGCGGCCGGGGCAACCGTGAAGACGACCCAGAGCAGCCAGACGCCGCAGGCGGTGGTGAACCGCCTGCGGCGCCGGCTGCTGGCCGTGGGCATGCTTGGGGGCTTTATCTGCACGCGTAGATCCAGAGCGGGTGATCCACGCTCACCGCCCGGTCTTCCGTGACCCCGCGGTGAGCCGCGGACGCGTGGATTCGACTAGGACGCCGTGATCGTGACCCCGGGGGCAGCGCCCTGGCACGCATTCTGGCTGGTGTTGACGTCCTGCATGGTCAGGTCGATCTTGCCGGTGTACGTTCCGCCGGCAGCGAGGTCAGCCGGCAGGCTGGCGTCGCCGGAGTCGACCGTCGCCGTGAACCAGCTGGCGAGACAGTTAGTGATGTCGGTGCCGGAGGCCGTCTCGGCATCGCCGTTGGTCGCCTTCATGACCGTCGCTGCGATCGTCATCACGGCCTGATGGCCGCTGCTGTTGTTGGTGACCGTGAACGGCAGGAGCTCGGTGTCGTTGGTGGCACCCGGATAGAGAGAGGTGAGGGTGCCCGACCAGGTCGGCGTGCCCGTCGTGACGGCCCAGGTGCTCGGCGATCCGACCGTACCGGAAGCGTTGACGGAGCTAGATCCACCGGTGAAGTACGCGTAGGCGCCGCCGGCGATACCGAGAACGGCAAGCGCGGCGAGCACAACGATGACGCGCTTCTTCTTGAGGTTGCGGAACATGACGTCCTTTTGGTTCGAGGGAAACGGCCACGCTGACTGGCGGATCCCAAGCCCGTTCCAAAGACGTCCTACCTCCGAGTCCCCGGTCCGCTCCAGTTCCAGTCAGCGTCCTTACATCCCCTCCATCGGCCGCGGTTGAGGCGAGTGTTAGCGACTGGACGAATGTTCTAGTGGCGTCCGGAATTCCTAGGGTTCCGAACATGCAAAAACCTCCCTCGGGCTCGCAAAGCCTGACCGGTCGACCCACCAAATGAACGGGCGCTGCCAGCCAGATGGTGGAGATTTCGCCCCGTCAGGTGGGTGCCGAGGAGATCGAGGACCCCTGCGGGGGTCGCCAGCGCGGTCTGGACGCGGTCGCCGGCCCGGTTACGCCGCTTCGGGCTGCTCGGCCGTCTCGGCCGTCTCGGCCGTCTCGGCCGGCGTCTCGGCCTCATCGGCCTCGGGTGGCTTCGCTCCCTCGCGTGCCCACGGCTCGTCGAACTCGACGCGCCACTTCCCGTCGTCGGTCTGCTGCAGCGCCAGCCTGGCGCGGAAGCTCTTGCCCGAGCGCCCTTTGAACCCGGTCACCGGCTTCTCGGTACGGCCGGTCTTGATCAGCTCGCGCGCCACCGACACCGGCAGCTGCTTGCCCGCCTTCGACTTCCAGATGACGAAGCCACAGCCCGGGTCCTCCCGCGACCAGCACGAGTAGCCCTTGCGGTTCTCGACGATGTCGCGCCCGCACACCGGGCACGGCCCGAGGTTGGCCCGGGGAATCCGGACGTCCTTGAGATTCCGGTCCAGCTCGCCGACCGTGTCCTGCGTAAACCGGACGATGTCGCCCATGAACGCCTCGCGCGAGTCGGCACCGGTCTCGATCAGGGCCAGCCGCCGCTCCCAATCGCCGGTCAGCCCCGGCGAGGTCAGCGCGTGCTCCCCGAGCAGGCGGATCACGTTCAGGCCCTTCTCGGTCACGACCAGCGCGCGGCCGTCCCGCTCGACGTAGCCGACCTGGATCAGGCGCTCGATGATCGCCGCGCGCGTGGCCGGCGTGCCGATCCCCGAGTCCTTCATGGCCTCGCGCAGCTCCTCCTCGTCGACGAGCTTGCCGGCGGTCTCCATGGCGGCCAGGAGCGAGCCCTCGGTGTAGCGCCTGGGCGGCTTCGTCTCCTTCTCCTCGGAGGAGACCTCCCGGACGTCGGCGCGCTCGCCACGAGCCAGCTTGGGCAGCTGCTGCTCGCGACCCTCGTCGTCGTCGGTCTGCTCGGCATCCGGCAGCTCCCCGTAGACCGCGCGCCAGCCGGCCACCAGCAGCACCTTGCCCCGGGTCCGGAACACGTGCTCGGCGACCGTCGTCTCCACTCGCGTGTTCTCGAACACCGCGTCGGGATGGAAGATGGCCAGGAACCGGCGCACAACCAGGTCATAGATCCTGCGGTCGTCGTCGCTCATCTTGTCGACCGGATGGCGCTCGGCCCGCGTGGGGATGATCGCGTGGTGGTCGGTGACCTTCTCGTCGTTGACCACGCGCCCAAGCGGAAGCTTCTCGAGGCCGACGACGTACTGAGAGGCCTTCGCGTACTCGGCCTGCGTGCCGACCAGCTCGGCGATCGGCTTGATCTCGGGGATCATGTCCCCGGTGATGTAGCGCGAGTTCGTGCGGGGGTAGGTCAGAGCCTTGTGCTCCTCGTACAGGCGCTGGGCCGCCGAAAGGGTGCGCCGCGCCGAGAACCCGTAGCGGCTGTTGGCGTCGCGCTGGAGCGAGGTCAGGTCATAGAGGAGCTGCGGGCGCTCCTTGCGCTCGGTCTTCTCGAGCTTGGTGATCTCGCCGGTCTGACCCTCGACGGCCTCGACGATCGCCCGGGCCGCATCGGCCGTCTTCACCCTCGGGTTGGCGCCGTCGTGGTAGCGCCCCTCGTAGATCCGGGGCTTGTCCTGCACCGGATCGAACACCGCATCGACGACCCAGTAGGGCTCGGGCTTGAAGTCGCGGATCTCCTGCTCGCGCCGGGCCAGGATCGCAAGCGTCGGCGTCTGCACGCGACCCAGCGACACCGCCCCGTCAAACGAGCTGCGCAGCCGGATCGTGGCCGCGCGGGTCGCGTTCATCCCGACGATCCAGTCGGCCTCCGAGCGCGAGCGGGCCGCCGCCTCGAGCGTGGCCAGCTCCATCCCCGGGCGCAGGGAGCCGAACGCCTGGCGGATCGCCTCCGTGGTCATTGAGTTCAGCCACAGCCGCATGACCGGCTTCTTTGACCCCGCCTTCTCGTACAGATAGGCGAAGATCAGCTCGCCCTCGCGGCCGGCGTCGCAGGCGTTGACCACGAGATCGACGTCGTCGTTGTCGAGCTGGCGCTTGACCACGGTCATCTGCTTCTTGGAGCGCTCGTCGCGCACGACCAGCTTGAACCGGTCGGGAACGATGGGCAGGTCGGCCATCCGCCACTTCTTGAAGCGATCGTCGTACTCGTCGGGGTCGGCGAGCTGGACCAGATGGCCGACGGCCCAGGTCACGATGTGCTCGGGCCCCTCGAGGTACCCCTCGTGCTTGGTAAACGGACCCGTCAGGACGCGAACCAGATCGCGACCGACGGACGGCTTCTCGGCGATGACCAGAGTCTTGGGCATGAGTCCGCGAGGGTAGCGCTCATGTCAACCGATCTCCGTGCTTTTCTGATCACGATGCTGGCGAGGATCGGCAAGTCCGTGGTTCCCGCGACCGTGGCCCTCGGGCTGCTGCTCGGAGCCTCGCAGGCCAAGCCCGCCACACCGCCAAGGAGCGCCCCAAGCGTGCTCACGGTCGGCCGCGCCATGGCCACTCAGCCGATCGCTCCGGGGTTCGTGGGGCTCTCGATCGAGTACTGGGCGATCCCCGATTACGCCGGCAACAACCCCGCGGCAATCAATCCCGTGTTCGTCCAGCTGATCCGGAACCTGGCCGCCGGCTCTGATCCGGTGCTGCGGATCGGCGGCGTCACGACCGACAACTCGTGGTGGCCGGCACCCGGACTCTCACGGCCCGCCGGGGTGACCTTCACGATCACTCCCAGCTGGACCGCGATCATGCGAGCGCTCGCGGACACGCTCGAGGCGCGGCTGATCCTCGGGATCAACCTCGAGGCCGACAGCACGGCCGTGGCCGGCAGCGAAGCCAGGGCGCTCGTGACCGGGATCGGGCGCCGGCAGATCGAGGCGCTCGAGCTCGGCAACGAGCCCGAGCTGTACGGAAGCTTCGTGTGGGGCATCTCGGGCGCGCCGGGACGCCCGGCGGGCTACGACTTTGCCGACTTCGAGCAGGACTTCACGCGGATCGCCGCGGCGCTGCCGAAGGTCCCCCTGGCCGGACCCACCGACGGCTCACCGAGCTGGTTCCGGCTCCTGGGTCGCTTCCTGTCCGACGAGCCCCGGGTGGCGGTCGCGACGCTGCACCGCTATCCGCTCCAGCAGTGCTTCGTCGCCCCGAACCGGCCGAACTACCCGACGATCGCCAACCTGCTGGCGCCCGCGTCCTCGCGAGCGCTGGCTGACAGCGTCATCGCCGCGGTGAAGGTCGCCCACGCCCGTCACGTGCCGCTGCGGATCGACGAGATGAACACGATCTCGTGCGGCAACGTGCCGGCGGTGGGCGGCTCGTTTGCCTCGGCGCTGTGGGCGCTGGACGCGCTGTTCGAGATGGCCAGGGTCGGCGTCGACGGGGTCAACATCCACACCTTCCCGGGCGTCGCCACCGCGCTGTTCAGCTTCCGGCGCGCCCACGGACAGTGGCGCGGCACGGTCGCGCCCGAGTACTACGGGCTCGAGATGTTCGCGCAGGCCGCACCCCCGGGGTCTCGCCTGTTGAGCACCTCGTTCTCCCCTGGCCCTGCCCGGACATCCGGTTTGCGGGTATGGGCCACCCGCGCCCCCGACGGCACGTTCCGGATCGTGCTCATCAACGACGGCTCCCGCACCCGCACCCTGGCCGTTCGCGTGCCCGCGGTCAGCGCCGGGGCAAGGGGAACGGTCGAGAGCCTGCAGGCGCCGAGCCTCGGCGCCACCGGCGGGGTGACGCTCGGCGGCCAGCGCTTCGCGCCGGACACGACGACCGGCCTGCTCGCCGGCCCGCGCCGCGCCCTCACCGTGACCCCGAGCCGGGGCAAATACGCGGTGAGCGTCCACGCGGGTAGCGCGACCATGCTGACGATCGCCCCGTCTTAGGGGACCAGGCGCGCCGGACGGCAGAGAGCTAGACCGGAGCCTCGGAGCGAGCGGACAAATGGGTGGGTGGCTCGGCCTGCAGTCGCTGCACCCTGCGCGCTACCGCTCCGAGCCCGCGCTCGGCTGCGGCCCGTCCGGCCGCCTGGAGCAACTCGTCCGCGCGCGGGTCGGGAGCCGGAGTGAAGCTCAGGATCGCCCGGGCGAAGTCGACCTGCGTGCGGGCCAGGCAGCCCGGCGCCGGTAGCTCGGCGTTGGCGATGAGCGCCCGCTCGAAGTGGTGGGCGGCCAGTTCCGGCTGGCCCATGGTCGCCGCCAGCTTGCCCAAAAGGCTCGCGGCCGAGCCCAGGCACACGGCGGCGAATCCGATCACGACGTTGACTTCCGCGTAGGGCTCGAGCATCGCGTACAGCAGCGCCGCGCGCCGGGCGTCGCCCAGATCGGCGCAGACGTCTGAGAGCAGCGTCATCGCGATGATCCAGTCGAGGTCCTTGGGCACGTCCGCAAAGTCACCGGCGGCGAGCCGTTCGAACTCCTCCTCGGCCTCGGGCAGCCTGCCCTCCTCGCACAGCAGGTTGGCGAGCGCGGCGCGCCAGGCCGGCCGGCTCGGGTTGTCCTCCACCAGCCGGCGCGCGGCGTGCTCGAGCTCGCCCATCCGTCCCTGCTCGCGCCGGATCGCCAACAGCTGGATCGCGTAGTACTGCGTGGCGGTCACCGCCTCGGCCGGGCCTCCGGCGGCGAGCGCCTCGCCGGCGAGCTGGTCGGCGCGGTCCAAGGATCCGGACAGCAGCGCCCGCATGCCCTCCCACAAGAGCACGTTCCACTCGAACAGCGGCTGGCGCAGCCGGTCGGCCCCCGCCTTGAACGCCTCCATCTGGGCTTCGACGGCGTCGCGGTCGCCGCGCTCGAGCAGGTCGACCACGAGCCAGGCGTGCGCTTGGAGCTGGAGCTCGAGGTTTCCGATCTGCCGCGCGAGCGTGAGCATCTCGGTCGAGACCTCGACTCGTTCCTGAAGGTCCGAGGCGCCCCACAGCACCCGTCGGCGTGCGCCGCAGGCGTGCGCGCGGGCCTCGGGGTCGCCGAGCTCGGCGGCGATCTCGATCGCCTCCTCGCTGAGCGCCCACATCCGCTCACGGTCAGGGGAGTAGTAGATCGCCCCGCACAGACAGGAGAGCAGACGCACCCGGACCAGCGTTCGGTCCGGCTGGAGCTCGAGCGCGCGCTCGATCATCGCGATCAGCTCGCCGTCCACGACCCCCGCCGGCTGCACGTAGCGCTGGGAGGCCCCGATCGCCGCCCACGCCAGCGCGGCGCCGTCTCCCAGCTGCTCGGCCAGCGCCGCGGCCTCCCGGAAGGCAGTGGACGCCTGCGCCCGCTCCCCGGCGCGCACACGTGCCTGGCCGAGCGCCAGGAGCAGCTCGCATCGGCGCGCCGTCGCCTCGGGCTGGAAGCGCCCCTGCACGTCGAGCGCCCGGGCGTAGTGCTCGGCCGCCTCCTCGTGGGCGAGCATCGTGGTCGCCTGCTCGGCGGCTCGCAGGGCGTAGGTGATCGCCTCCTCGGCGTCCTCCTCGTCGGCCACCGCACGGGTGAAGTGATAGGCGAGCTCGGGCAGGTAGCGGCCCTGCCGGCGCCCCTGCGCGGCCTCGATCGCCTCCCCCACGCGCTTGTGGATCCGTGCCCGGCGCGGCACCGACATGCCTTCGTAGAGCGTCTCCCGGATCAGCGCGTGCGAGAACAGGTAGGCGCCGGGCCGGTCGTCGGCTTCGACGAGCAGCCCGGCCGCCAGCGCCTCCTCCAGCGCGCCCAGAAATTCCTCCTCGGCGAGCAGCACGACCCGTTCGAGCAGCGCCGCGTCGACGTCGCGACCGATCACGGCGGCCACCCGCAGCAGCTCGATCGCCGGCGGCTCGAGCCGGCTCAGGCGCCAGGCGATGACCTGTTTGACGCCCTCGGGCAGGCCGAAGCTCTGCAGCTCCGATGCCGTGGCGCTGCCGGCGTGGACTCCAGCCTCGATCAGGTGGCGGACGATCTCCTCGACGAAGAAGGGGTTGCCTTCGGTCTCCTCATACAGCGCACGGGCGAACGAGCGCGAGGGCCTCTCGCCGGCGCGCAGCGCCACCAGCTCGGCGGTGTCCCGCTCGCTGAGGCCCTTGATGTCCAGCTGCGACGCCAGCCGTTCGCGCATCAGCTCGGTCAGCGCGTTGGTGAACGTATCCCCCCGCTCGGTCGAACGGTACGCCGCGAGGATCAACACCCGGGCCGGGCTGGTCGCGCGCGCGAGGTGGCGCAGGAGCAGCAGAGTCGGGCGGTCGGCCCACTGGAGGTCGTCGAGCACGAGCATCACCGGCGCCAGGCTCGAGAGCTCGGTCAGCAGCCCCACCACTGCCTCGAACAGCCGGTAGCGCTCGGTCTCGGGCTCGTCCACCGGCGGCGGCGGAAGGTCCGGGGCGCGGCGGCGCACCTCGGGGATCAGCCGGGCGAGCTCGGAGCCGTACTCGCGCGAGGTGGCCCGCAGATCGCTGAGCGACGCGTTGAGCGCCCAGTGGCGCAGCGCCTCGAGGATCGGCTGGTAGGGGACCACGGTCTCGCGCGGGGAGCGCCCCGCGAGCACGGTCGCGCCCTCGTCATGGACCCGCCGTGCCACGTCGGCGATCAGCGTGGTCTTGCCGATGCCGGCGTCGCCGGCCAGCAGCACGAGCCGGCCCGAGCGCGCCTCGCGGCAGGCTAACTCCCACTCCTCCTCGAGCTGGGCGAGCTCGCTGGCGCGACCGATCAGCGGGCCCTGCCCCCGGTGGCGCAGCTCGGCCGGCAACGGGATCCCCACCCAATCCTCGGCGACCCCGACCCCGCCCGCCCCACCCGCCCGGGCCGCCCGGGCCGGATCGCCGCCGGCGGCGGAGTCGCCGCCGAGCCCCCTCGGCCTGACCAGCCGCTCGTGCGCGGCGATCGCCTCGCGGGAGGGGCTCGTTCCGAGCTCATCGCGCAGCAGCGTGCGCAGCCGGTCGAACACGCGCAGGCCCTCGGCGACATTGCCCCGCGTCGCGAGCGCCTCCATCAGCAGCACGTAACCGGACTCCCGGTAGGGCTCTGACTCGATCAGCGTTCGGGCCGCCCGCTCGGCCGACTGCAGCTGCGTCCCGCCCATGACCAGGCCGGCGCGGCCGATCACCTCGAGCGCGAGCAGATGGACCTCCTCGAGCTCGCGGCGCGGTGCCTCGAGCCAGGTCGCCTGGGTGCCCGGCAACAGCCCGCGGCTGGCGATGTTGAGCGGCACCTGGGCGAGCGCCCAGGCCCGCCGCGCGTCCTCCTGCGCGAGCGCATCGAGCGCCCGGGTCATCTCGGTCGCGGCAGCTTCTATGTCGATCCACACCGGCTCGGGCAAGCTCAGGATCAGCTCATCGCGACCGGCCAGAGCCGAGGCGCCAAGCGAAGAGCGCAATCTCGACAGCAGGGTGCGCAGCGCCGCGTCCTGTGAGACCGGTGCCTGGTTGGGCCACAGCGCCCCGATCAGCTCGTCCCGCCCGACGTGCCGACCCCGGTTCAGCACCAGATACGCGAGCAGCAGCGGCACCTGCCTTCCGCGCAGCCGGCCGGCCAGTTGCACGCCGTCGATCTCCACGGACAACCGTCCACACAGCTGGATCCGGGTGATCTCGGGAGCGCGCTCTGCCTGCGGCAACGTCTTGGAAACGTATCGACAACGTCAACGCGGCAAGGTCCTCCGCCGTGGACACCGAGGTGACATGCAGCGACGTTCTCGGCGGGGCGCAATCAGAGGTGACGGCTGGCCGCAGCGATGACGGCCACACGACCGCAGTCAATGGAGGGCATAGGCGGATCGCCTACTGCGAGTGCGGGGCGCAACTCGCAGGCGACGACGAGCACGAGCTCTACTCAGCGGCCCAGCGGCACCTCGCTCACCATCACCCTCAGCTCCTGGGGGCGCTGGGACCTGGGATGGTGAGTCAAATGGCCGAGGACGTCGGGGGGCAATAACACTTCGGGGCCCCCGGGGGCATGCCTAGGGGCGGGCGGTGTGCAGACCACCGCCCGCCCATAGCGCCCTCGTCATCGGGCGCGAGTGCCCGCGAAGGGGCATCGCAACCCCTCAGGGAGCGGTCGCCGGATCGTCGGTCGACCGCGCGGAGCTCCTACACCCGAAACCTCCTAGGCCCGGAATCTCCTACACCCGCACCCGAAATTTCCGCCATTCCGTCGCCCCGGTCGCCGCTGATTCCGGATTCTTCGGGCTGGACGCGAGTTATCCGTCAGTAGCCGAAACCAGCATCCGGAATGACGGAAATTTCGGCAGCCCGCGTCGTTCGACACGGAGCGGCAGAGACGGGCGGCTAACCCGCGCAGGCTTCGGTCGAGACCGAGTGGGTCCGCGAGATGGAGTCGGCCAGCTGTTTGCGTACGAGGGAGTTCGGCACCGCGAAGCCACCCTGCCCGCTCGGCGAGCCGGTGATGGCTGCGAACACGGTCGCGGCCACCTGACCGCCGGCATCGATCATCGGGCCACCCGAGTTGCCGGGCCGCACGAGACCCCGGAGCGGGGTGATGCTGCGGAGCACCGGTCCGTTGCCGTAGGCGTCCTCGGTGCTGACCACCTCGGTCTGCCCGATCCGGCCCGGCTCCTTGTCGAACGGCCCGTCGAGCGGATAGCCGAGGATCGCCGCAGCCGTGCCCGGGCGGGGATTAGTGGCGAGGTGGAGGACCGGCTCGTGCAGACCGCTCACCCGCAGTACGGCGATGTCGTCGTGCGGGTCGAAGTCGATCACCTTCGCGGCCAGCCCGGGCAGATTGCCCTGCACCTCGACACTGGTGTTGGTCTCGCCGGCCACGACATGGGCGTTCGTCACCACCACCCCGGGCGCCGCCACCCAGCCGCTCCCCTCGATCCCGAGCCCGCACGCCGTCCCCACCACCTTCACCACGCTGTCGCTCGCGGCGTCCACCGCCGGCGCGCCCACAATCCCGTGCGGGGGCGGGGGCACGTTGGCCTGGGGACCGCGCACCGACGGGATCGGGTCGATCCGCGCCAGCGCGTGCAGGATCGGCCCCGACGGCGGCAGCAACTCGTTGAGCCCGCGCAGGATCGACGAGCGCTGGATATCGCCGCGCAGCGCCGGGGATCCCGACGACTGCAGCGCGATCGCGCCCACGATCCACGCGATCCCGAGCGCGACCGTCGCGGTCAGTGCCGCGCCGAGCAGCCCGTCCACGGTCCGCAGTCCCGGCAGCCGCAGGAACATGCGGGCCCGCGCCCCCACCCCCTCGAACCCGCTGGCCAGCACGGCGCC
>Ga0335074_10000482_pt1 | contig 57740 bp, 37 predicted proteins | sample Lox_Sample_23_FD_206715 | JGI IMG/M metagenome (GOLD analysis project Ga0335074, IMG submission 206715) | Soil microbial communities from Loxahatchee National Wildlife Refuge, Florida, United States - Lox_Sample_2.3 | ecosystem: Environmental > Terrestrial > Soil > Wetlands | place: USA...
AAATTAATGGTATTATCGAAATCGACCCAGTATTTGACGGTCTCGTTTCCATAGTTTTCGTAAGCGCCGGATGATGTTGTATCCGCATTATTATAATCGGTGCTCAAGTCCAGTTCGCCGCCGTGTTGCAGGGTTATCGTGCTGTTAAAATTGGTCAGGTCTGAATAATACAAAACCAGTTCTCCGCCGTTGATTCCATCTACGGTTAACCCGGTGCTGGCGGAGCCGGTAACCGTACCGTCCTCGAAATAGTCATCCATTGTGGTTTTCACGGTAAGTACATCGCTGTTATAGAGATTCAGTGTGCCTTCATAGCCGGTCAGGTCGGTAATGGTGACATTGGGATCGATATTCAGCGTGCCCTCGTCAATATACACCGCGCCGATGGAATCACCCGTGCCGGTGAGCGTAAGCGTCTGTCCGTAGTAGATGGACGTTTCGCCGGTGTAAGTCAATTTGCCGGCGAGCGTTAATGTGTTGCCGTAATAACCATAGTCGCCGTAAAGTTCCAAACCGCCCGAACCGGAAATAGTTCCTGAGTAAGTGTCGTTTTGGGTGGGATCTGCCACCAAAGTGTCGCCGGAACCTAAAATAATCGATCCCGTGGTGCCGCCGGTCAGATCGGTGATATAGTTATTGCTTTCTACTTTAAACGTGCCGTTGTCGTCCACCGCATATTCAATCGAACCGGTAACAATCAACGAAGCCTGCGAGCCGATCGTGGTGCCGCCGGAGTAGGTGTTGTTGTTGGTGAGCGTCAGCGAACCGGTACCGGTAAGCGTCAGGGCGCCAGATCCGAAAATGTGACCGGTAAAGGTATCCAAAGCATTGGATGGAGTCACGGTTAACGTATCGTCCGAACCTAAATAAACGAGTCCATCGCCGGTCAGATTGCCGATGGTGAACGTGTTGTTCACGTAAAAAGTACCGTCGTCGAGAACGGCACCGGTGGTTCCACCGGCATAAGCCAGCGTACCGGTGACATTGAGCGTGCTGTTGGGATTGATCGTTGTGCCGCCGGAATAAGTGTTGGCCCCGCCGAGCGTCAGGTCTGTAAAGGTGGATCCGTCGCCGACGACCAGTTCGCCGGCGCCTTCGATGGCGCCGGAAAGAGTTTCCGTGTTGGCTCCGGAAATCTGCAGTATGGCGTCGGCGTTGGTAATGGTTGTGGTTCCGGTATAGCTCAGCAGACCGTTGAAGATTTCCGTGCCGGTGTTGTTGTCCACCAGGGACAGCGGCGGGCTGGTGCCATCAGTAATTGCACCGCTGTATGTATAAGTTCCGCTGCCGCCGAAGGTCAGCGTGGCGGCGTCTTCGATCGTGCCGCCGGTGCCTTGCAGAAACGCTACGTTTTCATTGAAGCCGTCGAGTTCCACCGTGCCGCCATCGACCGTCAGGCCGCCGGAGCCAAAAGCGTCCGTCGCCGCGCCGACCAGCGTCGCTCCAGTATTGACCGTCGTGCCGCCGGAATAAGTATTCGTGCTGCCCAGCGTCAGCGTACCCGGTCCGTTCTGGATGATCGAGCCATCGCCGATGATCTCATTATCGAGCGTTTCGGCGGTTGGCTGATTAAACGTGACGCTGCCGTCGTCGTCGATTTCGATGTCGCCGGTAAGCGACCAGCTTGAGCCTTTAATGGTGAGCGTGTTGGAACCGCCGGTAAAATCAATCGCGTCAGCGGTGCCGTAATAGCCGGCTCCGCCGGAGATCGAGCCAGCGCCGGTAAGGATGATCGTGAGGCCCGAACCGACTACACCGATGCCGCCGAAGCCGGAGTAGAAGCCACTGCCGCCGGGTGCGCCGCCGGTGATGCTGCCCGAATTATTGAGTGTGCCTCCGCCGCCGAAAGATACGCCAGCGCCGCCGTCGCCGCCATCGCCAGAAAAAAAGCTGCTGCCGCCGCCAGCGCCGCCGGCACCGCCGGTGATGCTGCCGGCATTATTGACTGTGCCGGACGCGGCAAAATAGACGCCAGAGCCGCCGCCGCCGCCATCGCCGCCGAAGATACCGCTGCCGCTGCCACCCGCGCCGCCGGCGCCGCCGGTGATGCTGGCCGTTGAATCATTATTGACCGTGCCGGCACTTGTGCCGTTGAAAAATACGCCAACGCCGCCGCTGCCGCCGGTACCGCCGTCGTAGCCGCTGCCTCCGACGCCGCCCGCGCCGCCGGCAATGCTGCTCCCCGAATCATTATTGATTGTGCCGGACGTGGCAAAATACACGCCCGAGCCGCCGCTGCCGCCGCCGCCACCATAGAAGCCGTTGCCGCCCGCGCCGCCGGCGCCGCCCAGGCCGCCGGCGATGCTGCCTGCATTATTGACCGTGCCGGACGCGGCAAAATACACGCCAGCGCCGCCGGCGCCGCCGCCGCCGCCGTTGTAGCCGCTTCCTCCGGTGCCTCCGGCGCCGCCCATGATGCTGCCTGCATTATTGACTGTGCTGGCGCTTGTCCCGTTGAAAGATACGCCGGCGCCGCCGGCCCCGCCGCCGTCACCGCTGGCGTATGCGCCACTGGCGGCGCCAGCCGTGCCGCCCGCACCGCCCGTGATGCTGGCGCCGGAATAATTATTGACTGTGCCGGACGTGACAAAATACACGCCGGCGCCGCCGCTGCCGGCGCCGCCGCTGTTGTAGCCGCTGCCGCCCGCGCCTCCGGCGCCGCCCGTGATGCTGCCGCCGGAATAATTATTGACTGTGCCGGCACTTGTGCCGTTGAAATACACGCCAACGCCGCCGTTGTTGCCATTGCCGCCAGTGGCGTAGCCATAGGCACCGTAGCCGCCGTAGCCCGCGCCGCCCGCGCCGCCGTAGCCGCCCGTAATGTTGCCCGTATTATTGACTGTGCCGGACGCGTTGAAATACACGCCCGCGGCGCCGGCGCCGCCGCCGCCGCCGGTATAGCCGCTGCCGCCCGCGCCACCGGCGCCGCCCGTGATACTTCCACCGGAATAATTATTGACTGTGCCGGACGTGGTGAAATACACGCCAATGCCGCCGGCGCCGCCGCCGCCGCCGGTGGCATAGGCGCCGCTGCTGTCGCCGCCGCCGCCGCCGGCGCCGCCGGTGATGCTGCCGCCGGAATAATTATTGACTGTGCCGCCTGCGAGGAAAACCGCGCCGTCGCCGCCGTAACCGCCATTGCCGGCATCGTAGCCAGCGCCGCCGGCGCCGCCGACGCCGCCGGCGACAGTGCCGCCTGAATAATTATTGAGTATGCCGGACAAAGTGTAAATTACGCCCGCGCCGCCATTGCCGCCGTTGCCGCCGCCATCGAGTGGGCCGCCTAAATTAATGACACCAAAATCATTGGGCAAGACGTAGCCGGCGCTGTAGCCGCCGGCGCCGCCGGCGCCGCCGACGATGCTGCCAGAATTATTGACTGTGTCGTCGCCGGCGAAAAATATGCCAATGCCGCCGTTGCCGCCATTGCCGCCGTTGTAACCGCTGCCGCCGGCGCCGCCCATGCCGCCGGCAATACTGGCCGCCGAATAATTATTGACTGTGCCGGAGCCGATGAAATACACGCCCGTGCCGCCGTCGCCGCCGGCGCCGCCACTGGCGTAGGCATAGTAGCCGTTGCCACCCACACCGCCGGCGCCACCCGTGACGCTGCCTCCTGAATAATTATTGAGTGTGCCGGACGCGCTAAAAACCACGCCCGCGCCGCCGGCACCGCCGTAGCCTCCATTGCCTAAAAAGCCGCTGCCGCCATAGCCGCCGGTGCCGCCGGTAATGCTGGCGCCCGAATAATTATTAAGTGTGCCCGCGCCGCTGAAAACTACGCCCGCGCCGCCGGTGCCTCCGGCGCCGCCGGAGACTTCATCGCCGAAGTAGTAGCTGTAACTATAGCCTCCCTGGCCGCCGTTGCCACCCGTGACACCACCTGAATTATTGAGTGTGCCGGCCGTGGTGCCGGGACCGGTGAAAAATACGCCAAGGCCGCCATCACCGCCATTGCCGCCGAAAAATACGTAGCTGTAGCCGCCCTCGCCGCCGAAGCCGCCGGTGATCGTACCACCACCGCTGAGGGTTAAGGTGAGGTGGCTGCCATTAAGGATAATGCCATAACCACCCGCGCCGCCGCCGCCGCCACCGGCAGTGCCGCCACCGCCGCCGCCGCCGCCGTAGCCGCCGGTATAGGAGCCTGTAGCGAGTCCTCCAGAGGTAGTATAAACTGCCGCCGCCCCGCCGCCGCCGCCGGCGCCACCATCGTAAGCGTAAGTTCCGCTTGATCCGTTGCCGCTCGGATACGTTCCACCCGTGCCAGCCGTTCCTCCAACGTCCCCATAAGTTCCTAAACCGCCAGCGCCGCCTTTGGTGTAGCCGGCGCCACCACCGCCGCCACCGCCTAATTCATAACCGGCTCCTCCAGCGCCGCCGGTGCCTGTCGGATTACTAGCGCCGCCGGAACCGCCGCCGCCGTAGAAGCTACCGCCGCCGTAGCCGCCGTAGGTGTTCTGTGCCCGCAGTGAGGAAGAAGTTACCAATAGCGCCATGGCCGCTGCGGCGGCGAAGCTCACGCCGCGGGGGCGCAGTGCCGAATGTCCGGCGTTAATGCATGCCCTTTTCATACTTGAAATGATGTGCGATTTTTTGCTTTTGACTCTTTTCTTCATGGTGCTTCTCCAAAAATTTGAATCATACGTACTGGATGCATACTACTGGCGCAAAGCAACTTTTTTTTCAAGCTCTTTGACGCTATGACCATTCTCATCTTGTGCTGCCGCGCCGCTCCAGATCGCCCACGATTTCAAGAAATCGCCGGAGCGGGGGCTTTTGCCACGACACGAAAGGTGGCCTTTGGACGGTTGGCATTATTATCGGGCGGGAGATGAAAAATCAAGCTAATTCATAAAAATAATTTAATTGTGGTTTCATGATTGTGAATTCGCGCTTTTCTTATCTTGTCTGATACATCATTTAGTATATATCACCCGTGACAACCCTTAACTGCTTTTCGTCGATCGCGATACCCGGCGGGCCAGATACCTTATATATGTTGTCAGCACCATTGATAGCAAAACCGCCACGGCGAACAGATATATCCCGGCCTCGGGTTTGGTCTCCAGGACTGTGCCGGTTTTGGCAATCACCACCAATAGCGCCACGACAAAAACATCCAGCATCGACCAGTGACCCAGTATTTCGAGCCAGCGAAAAACCCTTTGCCGGTCTTTATCGGAAAATTTCCACATCCAGATCACCAGCAGCGTCGCCAGCTTGGCAAACGGAAAGATGATGGAAAAAATAAACAAAATCGCCGCCAGGTCGTAGTAATGATCCTGAAAAAGTCCCACGGTTCCCGACCAGATGGAATAGTCGCTTTTCCAGAAAATAAATTTCTTGAGTTGAATCACCGGCGTGAGCTGTGCTTTAATCAATAAACCAATCAGGGCGAAAATATAAACCACCACGTCGTAACGCCACGGGTAAAATTGCCATAATGATTTTCGCGTTGACGCCATATTTTCCCTGTCCAGGTTTAACCTATTTAGATCATAGGCGCCCCAAAATACATATCGAATCTGGCGGTAAAGATCAAACAGTCTTTGTGATCTTGGTCTCTTGGTGGTAAAAATTCAACCAGCCTTTATGGTTGGTTAAAATTTCGGAGTAAGCTTGGTGAAATCACATTGGACCGTCGGCTGTGTCTCATATCTGAATTCCAAGCCGCTGATCGAATCGGTGCTCAGCCGGCGGGACATTTGGGTCCGGTTTGCGGTTCCTGCGTCGCTGAGCGAACTAATAAATTCTGGCGCGGTGGATGCGGCGATTCTGCCCATCGTCGATTACCAGACCAGCCGGCGAAAACTGCTTCTGGTTCCCGCCGGGGCAATCGCCTCGGACGGCCCGACGCTCACTGTACGAATATTTTCCCGCATCAGTCCGCAAAACATCACGCGGCTTCATGCGGATACGGACAGCCACACCAGCGTTATTCTGGCCCGGCTAATTCTCCGTGAAGCCTACGGCGCCGCTCCAAAACTGGTCCCCACCGCCATGTCCCCCGGCCAACGGCCTCAATCCAATACGCAGGCCTTGCTTCTCATCGGCGATAAAGTCGTCAATGCCGCGCCGGATACGACCGAGTATCCTCACCAGTTGGACCTTGGCCTGGAATGGAAAAAGCTTACCGGCCTGCCCTTTGTTTTCGCCATGTGGATGATGCCCGTGGACGCGCCGGATTTGCGGCTTGCAAAAATTCTCTCCGACTCCCGCCGCGAGGGTGAAAACATGACCGACGAACTCGTCGATCGTTACGCCGATCGCCTCGGCTGGCCAGACGATCTCGCCCGGCGTTATTTAACCGAGCATCTGACTTATGCCGTCACCACTCAATGCCGGCGTGCGGTTGAGCGATTTTTCCAGCTTGCAGACAAAAACGGCCTGCTCAAAGCCACCCGCCCCATCCGTTATTTGGAATTAAGTTAGAGACAGGCAATCTGAACACTGAAAACTTCGAACTGAAAACGGCGGTGAAGTCGCCCTCTGTGGCTAAATCTCTGAAATGTGAGAACTTTTCTTCGGCTTTTCCAGCAGCAGCAACAGCGGTATACACGCCACGCACAATACGCCCAGCAACCGGAAATCATCCACAAATGCCCAGAGCTGTGTTTGATCGGTCAGCGTATTGTAAATCAGTTGCAATGCCTTCCCGTGCGCGGCGCCCAAATTTGTGTGCACGGCCATATAATTTTGCAGACTCATCTGTTGACTGCGAAAAGCCTCATCGGTTGGTGAAAAATGCTCGGATAGCAAATCCTGCCGCGCATCGCTTACCCGCACCAGAAGCGTCGTGGTGATCGAAATGCCGACAGCGCCTCCCACGTTGCGCATCAGGTTGAATATGCTCGTGGCGTTGCCCAGTTGTTCATTTTTCAGCGTGGCAAAGGTCACCGCGGTCAGCGCTATGAACATCATGCTGATCCCGAAACCATTAATAATGATGCCCCAGGTCACGTCACTCGGACCGATCTGCAAATCGATGTTACCGAGAATATAACTCGAGTACGCCAGCACGATTAGCGCCAACAGCATCATGATCCGATTGTCTATAATGTTCACCAGCCTGCTCACAATAATCACGCCCAAAACCGACCCTATGCCGCGCGGGCTCACCGTCAAACCGCTCTGCAGCGCCGGATAACCCATCAGCGTTTGAAGAAACAATGGCAATAGCGCAACGGTGGCGTAAAGCACAATACCCAGCACAAAAACAATCGCCGTCCCTGCGGCAAGATTGCGGTTTTTCAGCGCTCTTAAATCCACCAGCGGCTCGGCCGCGGTAAGCTCCCAGGCCACAAACGCCAGGAACCCCAGCAGTGCCGCCCCGCTCAGCCAGCGTATCCAGACGGCCCCGAGCCAGTCGGACTCCTGCCCGCGGTCCAGCACGATCTGCAGCGAAAAAATCCAGGTCGCCAGCAGCGCCAGACCCACCACGTCCAGTTTGGTTTTCACCGCGTTGCGAATGTAAGGCGGATCCTCCACGAACGCCTGTATCAATAAAAACGCCAGCAGCCCCACGGGAATATTGACAAAAAATATCCACCGCCAGGAATACGAATCGGTGATCCAGCCGCCCAGCGTTGGCCCCAGCACCGGGGCGCATACCACCCCCAGCGTATAAACGGCAATTGCCTGTCCGCGTTTTTGCGGCGGGAAACTCTCCAGCAAAATCGCCTGGGCGCTCGGTTGCAGCGCCCCGCCGCCGATCCCCTGCACCACCAGCGACCCCAGCAGAAATGCAAAATTCGGCGCCATCCCGCACCCCAGCGAAGCAACTACGAAAATCAAAATACACGTCAGCAGAAACCGCCGCCGTCCGAATCTCCGCCCCAGCCACCCCGCCGCCGTGAGCACTACGGCGTTGGCAATCAAATAACTCGTAAGCACCCATGTCGCGTCATCGGTCGAAATCGCCAGGCTGCCGGCAATGTGCGGCAACGCCACGTTGGCGACGGACGTGTCCAGAACCTCCATGAACGTGCCCAGCATCACCGCCATGGCGATCAGCCAGGGATTGGCGCGTGGTTTCCATAGCGCCGCCGGAACGGTTGCCGGGCTTATCGCGGAAGAACTCGCCGCCGCGCTACTCATGTTTGGTTCCCCACATTGCCCTGTTTCAGGTCTGTCACCATCAGAGTACTTTATGGCTACTTATGGCTTCTTTACAAATAGACTATTTAGTCTGAAAACTTACTATCTGGAATCTCGACCCGATTGAGCTCGTCGCAGGCTGTGGCTAAAAAGGCTCTTGTTTGCTGGTCAATTGGGTCCTATGCTCCAGTCTATGGATATCATCGTCGTGAGCATCGGCGCTCTTTCGCGCAATCCGCTTTGGGGTGAAAAATCACCCCTCCGCACCAGCCACGCCACCACTACGCTCATTCGCTCCAGCGATGTCAATTTGCTTGTCGATCCCTCATTGCCCGCGCCTGTCCTTCAGCAGCGCATCTTTGAACGCTCCGGTATGGCGGCCGAAGCCGTCACGCACGTTTTTCTTACCAATTTCAAACCCGTTCATCGCCGCGCTCTGGAATTCTTCACCAAAGCTCAGTGGCTGATGAACGAAGTGGAAATTCACGCCGCCGATCATGCCCTTTCCGCTGCTGAAAACCACGGCGCCGGCGGCTCCGCAGAGGAGCAATCGCTGCTCAAATCCGAACGCCGTCTGCTCGATCGCGTCAAACCCGCGCCGGATAAAATCGCCGATTCTGTGGATTTGTTTCCTCTGCCCGGCTACACGCCCGGTCAATCTGGTTTGCTTCTTGGTTTGCCGACGCGCACCATAGTGATCGCCGGCGACGCGGTTCCCACCGCCGGTCATTTTGAAATTGGCCAGGTCTTTCCAGATTGTTTTGATTTACATCAGGCGCAGGAATCCATGGCGGAGCTTTATCAGATCGCCGATCTGATCGTTCCCGGTCACGACAATATTTTCGTCAACCCCCGCACCGCGGGATTCTAATCGGCGAACAATGCTATTTAACCACAGCCTGCGCCGAGCTCAGTCGAGTCGAGTTCACAGAGGCCGCAGACGAATTTATTTACGACGGATTACACCAAGAGACTCTGACAAAATATGTAGAGCAGCCTCTCCAGGCTGCTCAGTGAGGGAACAGGCTGGAGAGCCTGTTCTACATTACGTCCACGTTGTGGGCGAGACGCCCGCGCTCCATTCTAGTTTGTTTTTTTTATAGACTCTTAAATAAATTTCTCTGTGATCTCGACTCGACTGAGCTCGTCGCAGGCTGTGGCTTTAACTTCTCGCCGTCACTGTCCTACCGTTGGATTCGGCAGCAGCGTGGCGCTTTCCGCGTCGATCACATTAATCACCGTGCCGGTCTGATTGACGATGTCGCCCTTCACGCCGATGTAGGAACCCACCAGTTTACTCAGGTCGATTGACGTGCTTGGTTCCACGTATGCCGCCACACGGCCGGTATCCGGATCGATCAAAGCGTAATTACCCGTGCTGTCGCTGGCCTTAAGAATCCCCTTGGCCAGAAACGGCGCCGTCTCCATGGCCTTTTGCAGTTCATCCTGCGATGCCTGCCATTGCTGCTGATATGGAGCAATCACCTGGTTGATCGGCGGCGTTTGCTGATTCGCCTTGTATATGTTCTGAATCGCGATCGCGTTCTTGATCGCATCCAGCCGCGCCTTACTACCCTCTTGTACCGATGGCGGCAGGTTCGGCTGTGCCAATAAATCCTGATAACCCTCCAGCAGCGGATCCAGGTTGCGCTGCAACAGCGGCTTTTTCCATTCTTCCTCCGCCTGGTTGTTCAATTGCGCATAAGTTGTATAAGCCTCGGAATTGTAGTTTTTCGCCGGCACCGGAACAGGTGTAGGCACGGGTTGCATCGGCGGAACTTGTATCGCAGTTTGTGTCGCCGGCGGATTGTTTGTCTGTCCTGGCGCAGGCGGGATCGGTATGCCTTCCTGAGTGGTCGCCGGCGCGGTTGTCGGCGGCGTCACGGTGGCAATTTCCGGATTGACTCCCGGCGGCAGTTTGATCTGCGGAGCAATATACGTCACGCCGGCCGGCGCCGGTTTGACAAACTGCGATATGATGTAAAAACCCGCGTTGGCCGGCGGATCAATAATGTAATATTGATCGGTTTGTCCGGAGACATCTAATTCCGTTCCTTCACGCTCCACCGCGATGATGGCAAAATTACTCTCCGGCGTAATTGGGCTCGCAGCGCGCACGTTTACAAAATCACCCGTTACCACGCCCGTGGTTCCGTCCTCGCTGAGCTTAACGAACTGCCTGGCGATATACGCCTTGGTTCCCTCCGGCGGCGCAATGCGGTACCAGCCGTTTTTGGTGCCCATTACTTGCACCAAATCTCCCTGATCCAGTTGGCCCACCGCGTAATAAGCCTCCGATGGTCCGCTGCGCACGTTCACATTCGTGGCGCTGATCTGTCCCACAAATGAATTCGCGTTTTCCACCGGCTCAGTTGTCGGCGGCGTTGCGGAAATTGGCGCTGAAATGTTCAGCGGCTCGGTCGTCGGCACCGGCAGGGAAACACTCTGATCCCCCGGGGTCGCCGGCTGCGCTTGCGCCCAAACTGCCCTTGTTCCCGTTATCCCCGCCAAAAACACCGCGACCGCGGCGACAACTAATATTTTCCGGTTTAATTCCATCCTGATTTTCCCCATCGTCTCCATGGACGGCTCCTTTGATGGTGATGATTTTTTGCCGGTATTGTCGGCAAGTCCCGAGTCTTGATCGGCTTGTCTCTACCCTATCATCACGTCATCAGAGCGTCAAGAATTATTGCGTCACGGTGGCCGTATTTCGAGGATTAAATTATGTAATCTGAACTCCGAAACTCTTATAGCCCCGGCATTTCTTGCCGGGGCCTTTCGTAGTTGAATCCGTGGCCCATGGCCTGCTCATCTGTAATCTATGAATCTGAACCCCGAAATCTACGGCTTGGTTTCGACACGCCGCCTACCCTCTCGCCGCGGCCTATGGTATATTTGCCGCATGTAGACTGGCCAGCCCAAGGCCGGGAATTCTGTTAACGAAGGATCGTTCCCATGAATCTGCGCAACTGCCTGTTGTTATTTTTGATCTTCTCCTTTTCTGCCCTGCTTTGTGCCTGCACTCAGAACAACACCTTCATTGGTCCTCCCACAACCAAGACGGACGTAAACCGCCAGTTGGCGCCGGGCGAATGGGGCCTCACCCTGCTTTCCGCCGATCAATACCCCGACATGCGCAATGCCTTCATGAATAAAGACGGCCTGATCCAGGCCATCGATCGTTCCATCGCTTATCTCCAATCTCCCTCCAGCCAGAAGTTTTTCCCCGACGGCCCGATCACGCACGATCAGGTTCTCAGTTCGCTCTACGACTTTAAATATATGCTCCAGAACATTTCTTCGCCGGATGAATTCCAGCAGCAGATTGTCTCCCGTTATGATGTATATATTTCCAAAGGCTATGATGAAAATAACAGCGTCTGGTTCACCGGCTACTATACGCCCATTCTCTACGGCAGCATGACCGAGACACCCGAATATCAATATCCCGTCTACAAGCGCCCGCCCGATCTGGTTTCCGACCCGGTCAGCGGCCAGACCCTCGGCCAGAAAGTTAACGGCGTTCTGCAGCCCTATCCCACGCGCTCCGAACTTTTATCCTCGGGCGCCCTTAAAGGCCTCGAACTGGTCTGGTTCAGCACGCCCCTTGATGCCTACATTGTCGAAATTCAGGGTTCCGCCAAAGTCATCCTGACCGACGGCGAAACCGTCACCATTGGCTACGCCGGCGACAACGGTCGTAATTACAACGGCCTGGGCGCCGAACTGGTGAAGGAAGGCAAAATCCCCGCCGAAAAACTTTCTCTTCCTTCCATTCAGGAATATTTCCAGGAGCATCCGCAGGATGTGGAAACCATCATCAACAACAACGACTTCATGGCGTTTCTCAAACCCTACGATCCCAATCGCTGGCCCCTGGCTTCACTGGGCGTCATGGTGACCGATCATCGCACGCTGGCCACCGATAAAACCATTACCGCCCCGCCTTATCAAACCATTTTCCCGCGCGCCGCGCTCACGTTTGTGCAGGCTCAAATGCCCGACACGCAGGGCAACATTACTCCCTTCACCGGCTTCATGCTCGATCAGGATTCCGGCGGCGCTATTCGCGCCGCGGGCCGCGCCGATATTTACATGGGCATTGGCCCCGATGCCCAGGCCCAGGCGGGTTATGAATACAGCCAGGGCCGGCTCTACTATTTGTTCCTTAAACCCGGCGTGGCTCCGCAAGGCGGTCCCACAACCGAACCCGCCATGCCCGACAATTCCTCCGAAAACGCTCCTGTCCAAATGCCGTCGGCCGAAAATTCGCAGGGACAGTAATCATTTGAAATTTGAAATTTCAAATCTCAAATTTTCCTGTACCCTATATCTATGACGCAGTCATACTACATCATCGACGGCCACGCCCAGATTTATCGTGCCTATTACGCCCTGCCCGGCCTCACCAGCCGCTCCGGCGAGCCGACCAACGCCACCTTTGGCTTCTCCACCGCGCTGCTTAAACTTCTTCAGGAACGCAAACCCACGCATCTTGCCCTGGCCATGGACGCCGGCTCCAGCGGGCGGGAAATTCTTTCCGCCGATTACAAAGCCCATCGCAAACCCATGCCCGAAGACATGCCCGTGCAGATCGAACGCATCTGCCAGATTACGGCAACGATCGAAATTCCCATTTTTCAGATTCCCGGCTTTGAAGCCGACGACGTCATCGCCACACTGGTCGAAAAGCTCACCCGCGGTCAGCAAAATGAAGACATTGAAATATTCATCTGCTCGCGTGACAAAGACCTCGATCAGCTCATCAGCCCGAACGTTCATTTATATGACATTCAGACCGGCGAAGTTTTTGACGAGAAGGCTCTATTGGACAAAAAAGGCTACACGCCCGCCCAGGCCGCCGATGTTTTGGCCCTCACCGGCGACGCCGTCGACAACATCCCCGGCATCCCAGGCGTCGGACCCAAAACCGCCGCCAAATGGATCGCCCAGTTCGGCACTTTGGACAATCTGATCAAACACGCCGATGAAATTACCGGCAAGATTGGCCAGGCCTTTCGCGACAATCTGGCGGTCCTCGACCAGTCGCGCCAGCTTGTCGCATTAAAGCGCGATGTGCCGCTGGAATTGAATCTCTCCAGTTTACAAGTCAATCCCGCCGCGCTGGAAAAACTCCAGCCCATTTTTACCGAACTGGATTTTCATCGGCTTCAGGGAACGCTCCGCCAGGTTCAACAAACGCTGGGCGCTGCTAACATTCCGTCCCGTCCGACGCCCGACGTCCGACTCCCGTCTTCATCACCACCAGCAAAAACTAAACCCACTTCTAAACCTGCCGAGACCGGCCTATTCTCCGATATCTCATCAACTTCATCTGAAACATCACTCCCGACTCCCGACTCCCAACTCCCGTCTATGGCGGCTTCTCCAACGTTGTCCCCTCTTCCCGAAGTCCAGGGCGATTTCCGCCTCGTCAACACTTTCGAAGACCTCGAAAAAATGCTCCGGCAAATCACCGCCGATCTCAAAGAATCCCCTGATCGCCGCCTCGCTGTCGATACCGAAACCGATTCGCTGGGCGCCATGCAATCCAAACTCTGCGGCGTCTCCCTTTGCGTCCACGAAACTCTCGCCTGGTATGTGCCGGTCATGGGGCCCGGCTGCCAGCTCAGCCTTGAACTCGTGCGCCAAAAACTCCAGCCCCTGCTCGCCGACCCCAAAATTAAAAAAATCGGCCAGAATCTCAAATACGATCTCAACGTCCTGCGTAACCACGGCTTCACACTGGACGGCATTTTTCTGGACACCATGGTCGCCAGTTATGTCGTCGATGCCGCGCGCCGCAGCCATTCCATGGATTCCCTCGCCCGTGATTATCTTAAACTCGAACCCATTCCCATCTCCGATCTGATCGGAACCGGCGCCAAACAATCCAGCTTCGCCGATGTCCCGCTCGACCGTGCCGCCCGCTACTCCGCCGAAGACGCCGACGTAACCATGCGTCTGGCGCGCCTGCTTCTGGACATGGTCCACAAACAGGGCCAGGACAAACTTCTCTTCGAACTGGAAATGCCCATTGTCCGCATCCTCGCCGACATGGAATTCACAGGCGTTAAAGTCGACGTCGCCCTGCTCCAGCAATTCGGCCGCGAGAACAGCAAAAAAATCGCCGATCTTAAGCAGCGCATCATGGCCGCGGCACAAACCGACTTTAATCCCGACTCGCCCAAGCAGCTCGCCGACGTTCTGTTTACTAAACTCGGCCTGCCGGTCATCCGTAAAAACAAAACCGGTCCCAGCACCGATCTGGAAGTCCTCGAAACACTCGCCGAAGACCACGAAGTCCCCGCGTTAATCGTCGAATACCGCCAACTGGCCAAACTCCAAAGCACGTATCTGGACGCCCTGGTCCGCCAGGTTTCGCCAAAAACCGGCCGGGTCCACGCCAGTTTCAACCAGACCGTCGCCGAAACCGGCCGGCTTTCCAGCAGCGATCCGAACCTGCAGAACATTCCCATTCGCACCGAAATCGGTCGCCAAATTCGCCGCGCCTTCGTCGCCGGCGGACCGCAGTTCTGCCTCCTCGTCGCCGATTATTCCCAGATCGAATTGCGCATTCTGGCCCACTTTTGCCGCGAGCCGGCGTTGCTCGACGCCTTTACCCAGGACATGGACATTCACCAATTCGTAGCCACGCAGGTTTATCACACCAGCCCCGATAAGGTCACACCCGATATGCGCCGCGTTGCCAAAACCGTTAATTTCGGCATCATTTACGGCCAGACGGCTTTTGGCCTGGCCAAAGTTTTAAAAATTTCCCGTCAGGACGCCGACGCCTTCATCGCCGCCTACAAGGCCCGTTTCCCCAACATCGACTTTTTCGCCCGCCAGTGCGTCCAGCAGGCCATGCACGAAGGCTTCGTCACCACCATTTCCGGCCGCCGCAGAAAGATCCCGGAAATCCTCTCTTCCAATCAGGCCGTTCAGCAATTCGGCAGGCGTGCCGCCATTAACACTGTGATCCAGGGCTCCGCCGCGGATCTCATCAAACAAGCCATGGTGAACATCGATCACAAAATTCGCCCATCGGCGGATCAGATTCGCCTGATCCTTCAGGTCCACGATGAGTTGGTTTTTGAATGCCGCAAGGAAAATGTCGAGCTTTATTCGCGCATGATCAAGCACGAAATGGAACACGCGTTGGAATTATCCGTTCCGTTAAAGGTGGACGTCGGCTGGGGCGATAATTGGCTGGAAGCGAAATAGGCGAATTACATCTCTGATATCTCAAATATGAAATGTATACCTTTGAGTTAAAGCGCATTGCGCCTTTCGCGGTTGCCAAATCTGAAAACCTTTATGATTATGGCCAGGATCGGATGAGAACCCACGGTATTGATTTATATGTCAATGTTGGATAGGATAGTTTATGGCGGCTGTGAGAATGACGCCCGGCGCAGCGTCTGAACTGGAGGAACTGCCCAGGGATATTCATGCCCGTATGATCGGGATTTTGGCCCGATTAGAGCGTTGGCCTCATGTAAGCGGGGCCAAACCATTGAGAGGAAAACTTGCCGGGCACTATCGCATGCGCACCGGCGATTACCGCTTGCAGTTTGTTCTCCGGGGCGACGTGGTTGTTGTGGAGCGTATCGGGCATCGCGATGGATTTTACGAGGACTGAAAAGATGATCGTTCAAACACTGGAAATTAAAGGCAGGCGCATGGTTCAATTGCCGGAACGTGATTATCTGGCTCTGCTGCAGCGGGCCGGGATTCAAAGAGTGAAAGGCAACTTGCCGCCATTGCCTAAGAAACTTTCTGACGGCAATTACCCGGCATTGGAATTCGCTCGCGCTTCCTTGGCCCGCAAGATCATCCAGGATCGGCGTAAACTGGGATTATCACAAGCGGAATTGGCACGGCGGGCGGGTATCCCGGTGGAGAGTCTGAATCGCCTGGAGCGTGCCAGGACGAATCCGACATTAAAGACGGTCGGGAAAATTGATCGCGCGCTCAAGGCCGCTCAAAAATCCGCTCGATAGAGCGTCGTATCGTCGTGCCGTTGTGGTAAATATTTTCGTGTCTTTTCGTGGTTACAGTCTTGCCTTTTTCCTTATTTGCTCCCCTGTTCACCTGTTCCAAATTCAACTGCTCTTAGCGCAGCTATGCTGCGCTATCCGAGCCCCTTTTCCGCCAACGCCACCGCTTTAAGTAACGCCGCCGCCTTATTCAGCGATTCTTGATATTCATTCGCGGGCACCGAATCAGCCACGATCCCTCCGCCCGCCTGCACATACACTTGAAATTTCCCCTCATCCTTTTTCTGTTCCCTATCACCTATACCCTGTCCCCTATCCCCTTTTGTCGGCGGCTCCGCCGCCGCCGTCACGACCATTGTCCTCAGCGCAATGCACGTATCCATATTCCCCGCATAATCCACATACCCCACCGCCCCGGCGTACGGTCCGCGCCGCGTGGGCTCGAGTTCATCAATAATTTGCATCGCCCGTATCTTTGGCGCCCCGCTCACCGTCCCTACCGGCAGAGTCATCCGTAAAGCGTCGAAACAGGTTTTCGAATCCGAAAGTTTTCCGCTCACGTCGCTGACAATGTGCATCACGTGGCTGTAGCGTTCGATGGTCATCACGTCGCTGATTTTCACCGTCCCCGGCTCCGCCACGCGCCCCACGTCGTTGCGGCCCAGGTCCACCAGCATCACGTGCTCGGCGCGCTCCTTGGGATCGGCGAGCAATTCCTGCTCCAGCTTCTGATCTTCCTCTGCCGTCGCGCCGCGCGGGCGCGTTCCCGCCAGCGGGCGGTTGGTAATTACGCCGTCCTGCACCCGGCACATGATCTCCGGCGAGGAACCAACCAGCGTGCACTCCGGCGCCGTCAGATAAAACATAAATGGCGACGGATTGATCATCCGCAGGGCGCGGTAAATGTCGAACGGATGCGCCGCGGTTTTCACTTCCAGGCGCTGCGAAAGCACCACCTGAAAAATATCCCCCGCCTTGATAAATTCCTTGGCGGCTAAAACTGCTTTTTCAAACGCCTCGCGCGTAAAATTGCTCTGGTAAGCGGGCCGGTTTTCCTGGTTTAAATTCACAACTCCCAGCCGCGCCGCCCCCGGCGTCGAGAGTGCCTCAATAACGCGCCCCAGCCGCGCCAGCGCCCCCGCGTAATCTGTACGCACCGGCCCAAATCCCACCCGCACGTTCGCGACAACAATAATTGTTTTGTATACGTGATCGAAGATCACCAGATCGTCGTAAATGCCGAATGACAGATCAGGCAAACCCCGATCATCGCGCGGCGGCGAGGAAAGTTTTTCCGGTTCCAGATAGCGAACCGTGTCATAACCGGCATAACCCACCGCCCCGCCGGTAAACGCCGGCAGACCGGGTGTCTTTGGAGCCCGTACCCCGGCGAGCAGTTTTTCCAGTTCGCGCAGCGGATCGGCTGAATCGAACTCCTTTTTTTCCTCTTTGCCGCCGGCAAATTCCGTGACGCGCACCTTGTTCCCATACGCCTGGATAACCGTATGCGGCGATGAACCCAGAAACGAATACCGGGCCATCCGTTCCCCACCCACCACCGATTCGAGCAGAAACGAATGTTTGGAAAGCCCCGAGAGCCTCTCGTATGCCGTCACAGGCGTCAGATGATCCCCGCATAACGTTGCATAAACCGGAATCACCGCCCCGGGCCGGGCCAGTTTTTCAAATTCTTCCAGCGCCGGCGTGGCCAACTGGGATGATTGCTGCTGCACTGAAACCTCTTTCATAACCTGCCGCGAAAAAGCTGCTTGTTGCACTTTCAATTGTAATATCCACTACCCTTCGTTGTCTCGTTGTGTCGTCGTGTCGTTGTGGTTAAAAATCTGCGTTAATCTGCGGATCGCTGTTTTACTTTTAACTAGAGTTGCGTTCTCTGCGTTAGAATCGTCGCCCATGACTCAAATGCCCGTTCAACAGGTTCTCGACGCAGCCGTCAGGCTTCACCAAACCGGAAAACTTTCCGAAGCGGAAGCTCTTTACCGTGAAATTCTCACCCAACACCCCAACCACGCCGACGCTTTGCATTTACTGGGCGTACTGGCCACGCAAGCCGGGCAACATGAACTCGCCGTGGAACTGATCAACAAAGCCATTGCGATTAATCCCGATTTCCCGGTTTATTTTAACAACCTGGGCTCCGCCCTGCTTTTCCTGGGCCGGTTCGATGAGGCTGCTGTCGCGTTCCGTTCAGCCCTGCGTCTCAAGCCCGATTACGCCCAGGCCCACTGCAATCTGGGCAATGTTCTCAAAGACCAAAATCAGCTTCAGCAGGCCATCGAATCTTATCAGAGCGCTTTGAAAATCAATCCCGTCCTGGCGGAAGTGCATAACAATCTGGGCAACGTTTTTCAGGCTCTTGGCCGCGCTGGTGACGCCGTCGATGCTTATCGCCATGCGATCAAACTCAAGCCCGACTATGTTCAGGCATTGAACAACCTGGGCGTCGCACTCTCCGGCATGGGCAGCCTCGATGCGGGAATTGCCGCCTATCGCGAAGCGCTGCGCCTTAAACCCGATCATGCGGAGGCTTTTACGAATCTGGGCAATGCCCTTAAAGACCAGGGGTCCATTCAGGAGGCGCTGGATGCCTATCGAACCAGTTTTCAATTGCGGCCCGAATTTGCCCAGGTCCACAGCAACTATGTTTACACTCTTTATTTCCTGCCCGGCTGCGGTTCTCATAAAATTCACACCGAACTTGCCGACTGGAACCGGCGTCACGCCGCGCCGCTCAAAAATTCAATCCAGCCGCACGCCAACAATCCCAATCCAAAACGCAAACTGCGCGTCGGTTATGTTTCACCCGATTTTCGCTCGCATGTGATCGGACGGAATTTACTCCCGCTGCTGGAAAATCACGACCGCAAACGCTTTAGAATTTTCTGTTTCTCCAATGTCACCCGCCCCGATTCACTCACCGAGCGGTTTAAGACCTTATGCGATAACTGGATCGACATAACCACGATTAGCGATGAGAAGGCGGCCCAGATCATTCGCGACAACAATATCGATATCCTCGTCGATCTGACCATGCACATGGCCAATAATCGGCTTTTGATTTTTGCCCGCAAACCCGCTCCCGTGCAGATCACATTCATGGGCTATCCCGGCACGACCGGCATGGACGCCATCGATTATCGTTTTACCGATCCTTATCTTGACCCGCCTGAATCAGACGTCGGCGACTATTCCGAGAAAACCGTTCGCCTGCCGGACACCTTCTGGTGTTACCAGCCGCAAACCGATGAATCCCGGGCCTCGGTGCTGGGGATTAACGATTTACCCGCGTCCAAAAATGGCTTTATTACCTTTGGCTGCCTTAATAATTTCAGCAAATTCAATGACAAGCTATTAAAAATCTTCTCGCAACTGCTCACCCAAGTTCCCGGCTCCCGGCTGATCATCCTGGCCCCGGCGGGCGTGGCCCGCCAGCGTGTGCTGGGCAAATTCGGGCGTGATGGAATTGCCCCGGAGCGCATCGAATTTTCCCCTTTTCTGCTGCATCAGGAATATTTGCAGCTCTACCATCGCGTCGACATTAGTTTGGACACCGTGCCCTACAACGGCCATACCACCAGCCTCGATTCGCTTTGGATGGGCGTACCGGTAGTCACTTTGATCGGTGAAACTATCGTGGGCCGCGCCGGCTTTAGCCAGTTATGCAATCTTGGCCTGCGCGATTTAGCCGTCCGCACGCCTGGGGAATTTGTGACGCTTGCCGCCGCCCTCGCCCGCGATCTGCCGCGTTTAACGGAACTTCGCCGCACGTTGCGCAAGCGTATGGAAAAATCCCCGCTTATGGACGCCAAACGTTTCACCACGGGCGTCGAATCCGCCTACCGCAACCTCTGGCGACAATTCTGCGACGACGCACTAAACCGCGTCGAAAACACGTAAACAAATGTAGAACAGCCTGAGCAGATGTGGGATAGGCATCTTGCCTGTCAACATAGCCCCGGGATTTCTTCCCGGGGCCGTTTCGTGTCCTTACGAGTTTTTCGTGGCCTGCCCTGAGCCGCGTCGAAGGGTGGTTGCAATTTTTTACTTTTTACTTGATCTGTGACCTCTATGGCACTCTGTGTCCCCTGTAGTGAACGTTTTTTTACTTTTTACTTTGAACTGTCCCCTATAACCTATCCCCCATGTCCCCCAATACCCCTCATCCCAACCCCCTGAATGTTCCCCAGGCAATGAGCCTCGCGCTCCAACACCACCAGGCCGGCAGGCTCACCGAAGCCGAAACGCTCTATCGCCGCATCATCGATCAGCAACCCGATTGCGCCGACGCATGGCATTTGCTTGGCGTCATCGCCGCTCAAGCCGGAAAAGAACGCGAGGGAATAGAACTCATGAATCGGGCCGTGCGTTTGAATCCCAATTCGGCGGTCTATTACGTCAACCTCAGCATTGCTTTGGTCAAAACACAACAAAGCGAAGCCGCCGCAAACGCCGCCCAAAATGTCATCCGCCTCGACCCGACTAACGCCGATGCCTGGAACAATCTTGGCGTGGCGCTTAAAGACCTTGGCCGGCTCGACGACTCGTTGGCGGCCTATCGCCGCACTCTGGCCATCAGACCCGAAGACAACCAAGCCGCCAGCAATATTATTTTTACCATGCTATTTCATCCCGCTTACGATGCTTCGGCCATTTACCAGGAATTGCAACTCTGGCGGGCAAGGTACGCCGACGAACTTAAAAACTTCATTCAGCCGCACCACAATGATCGCGATCCGCAGCGCCGCCTGAAGATTGGTTATGTTTCACCTGATTTTTTCAGTCATTCGCAATCTTTTTTTATGCTGCCTCTGCTTCAAAACCACGATCATCGGCAATTCGAAATTGTTTGTTACTCAAGAACTCAATTGGCGGATTATCGAACCGAACAAATACGCCGTTGCGCCGACGTCTGGCGCGACGTTCAGAATAAGAATCCCGCCCAAATCGCCGAACAAATTTATCGAGACCGCATCGACATTCTCGTCGATTTAACCATGCACATGGCCAACAGCAATTTACTCATTTTTGCCCGCAAACCCGCCCCGGTGCAGGTAACCTGGCTGGCCTATCCCGGCTCGACCGGCCTGGACGTGATCAACTATCGCTTCACCGATCCTTATCTGGATCCGCCCGGACTCGATGACGCTTATTACTCGGAAGAGTCGTTCCGACTGCCGGACACTTTCTGGTGTTATGACCCGCTTATCGATGAGTCCCGGGCCTCGGAGTTCGGGATCAACGATTTACCCGCGCTCAAAAATGGCTATATAACTTTCGGCTGCCTGAATAACTTCTGCAAAATTAATCAAGGCGTCCTGCAGCTCTGGGCCAAAGTGTTTGCCGCCATTTCCAATTCGCGCCTGCTTTTGCTTACGCCCAAAGGCCAGGGACGCCGGGAACTATTGGACAACTTCAGTAAACTCGGCGTCGATCCAAAGCGCGTGGAACTCGCCGATTTTAGCCCGCGAGTTGAATACCTCAGACTCTATCACCGAATTGACATTGGTTTGGATACCGTACCTTATAACGGCCACACCACCAGCCTTGATTCTTTCTGGATGGGCGTGCCCGTCGTTACATTGATCGGCAAAACCGTCGTGGGCCGCGCCGGTTGGAGCCAGTTAAGCAACCTAGGTCTGGGAGAATTAGCGACAAAAACGCCGGAAGAATTTGTTGACGTTGTTTCCCATCTGGCCAATGACCTGTCGCGCCTCAAAGAACTTCGCACCGGTCTTCGGCGGCGTATACAGCAATCCCCGCTCATGGACGCCAAACGTTTCGCCGGCAATCTCGAATCCGCTTATCGCCGCATGTGGCAAAAATGGTGTAGCTCAGGCTCTCCAGCCTGAGCCTTAAATTTTTAAATTTTAAATTCGTATCTCTGTGTTCCTCTGTGGCACCCTGTGTCCCCTGTGGTGAATGTTTGTCTGAAAACTGAAAACCGAAAACTTAACACTGCAGTATGGCTTTGTCACACTGCTCATTGTAATTTATACATCTATGTCCACGATCCCGGTCAATCAAGCCATGGATCAGGCTCTTGAGCTCCACCAGGAAGGGAAACTATCCGGCGCCGCGGAGATATATAAACAGATCCTTGCCCGATCCCCCAATAACCCGGACGCTTTGCACCTTCTTGGCGTTCTCTGTGCTCAAATGGACCGCCTCGAGGAAGGCGTCAGTCTTATCCAACGCGCCCTTGCTTTTAATCCTGTTGAACCGAGGTATTTCTTTAATCTCGGCTCCATCCTGGTTACGCTTCGTCGACTCGATCAGGCTATTGAAGCCTACCAAAAAGCTGTCACGTTCAATCCCCATTATTTCGAAGCTTACGACAAGCTTGGCGTCGTCCTTAAAGACAAAGGCGATCTGAACGCCGCGGTCGCTGCCTGCCGCCAGGCCATTAAGCTCAAACCCGACTTTATCGAAGCGCATATCGACCTGGGCAATGTTTTCCAAACCGCCGGTCAGTTGGATGAGGCCATTGCCTGTTATCGCGAAGCGCTGCGGATTGATCCCAAATTTGCCGTCGCCTGGAACAATCTGGGAAATGCCCTGCATGCCCAGGGCCGCCTTCAGGAAGCAGCCGAAGCTTATACCCACGCCCTGCAAATTGTGCCCGGCTGGGCCGAAATTCAAAACAACCTCGCCAATACGCTTAAGGATCAGGGCGATTTGGATGCGGCCATTGCCGCGTTTCGTAAAGCCATCTCACTCAAACCCGGCTTAATCCAGGCCCATAACAATCTCATTTGGGCGCTTCATTATCACCCCGATTCAACCCCCCAGACCATTCAGACTGAGCAGTGGCATTGGAACGCCCAACACGCCGCGCCCCTGAAAAAATTTATCCAACCCTGTCTCAATAATCGCGATCCGAAACGCCGCCTGAGGGTTGGTTATGTTTCACCCGATTTTCGCGCTCACGTTGTCGGTTGGAATCTGCTTCCTTTGCTTGAAAATCATGATCACAGGCAGTTTGAAATTTTTTGTTTCTCTTCCGTCGCCAAACCCGATGCCATCACTCAGCGCATACGTTCTCTGACCGATGCCTGGAGAAACATTCTGGGCCTTGGCGATCAAAAGGCCGCGGAAATGGTCCGCGAAGAAAGGATCGACATTCTTGTTGATCTTGCAGTTCACACCGCCTTCAATCGTCTGCTGCTTTTTGCCTATAAGCCGGCGCCCATACAGGTAACCTGGCTGGGTTACCCCGGTTCCACGGGCATGGACGTTGTAGACTATCGTCTAAGCGACCCCTATATCGACCCGCCGGGTACAGACTTAAGCGTCTATAGCGAACAAACCATGCTTCTGCCCAATACCTACTGGTGTTACCAGCCTGCAATCAAGCCGCGAATATCTGATTCTTCTCCGTTTTCCTCCACGGGCTTTATCACCTTCGGCTGCATGAATAAATTCGCCAAGGTTTCTGCGCCGGCGTTAAATTCCTGGCTGCAAATTCTTAAATCGGTCCCCGATTCGCATTTCATATTGCATTGCAATCAGGGTGTGCACCGCCAGGCTGTGCTCGAACGTTTTACTCAGGCCGGAATCGCACCCGATCGAATTGAACTCGTTGGCTTGCAGCCTCTGGAGCAATATTTTGACGTGTTTAACCGCATCGATATCGCCCTTGATCCATTTCCGTACAACGGCGGAATTACCACTTGCGACGCCCTGTATATGGGCGTGCCCGTCGTGAGCCTTTCGGGAAAAACAGCGGTTGGCCGTGCGGGCCATAGCATACTCACCAATGTCGGCGTGCCAGAGCTAATTGCCGAAACCCCCGAAGAGTACGTGCAAATCGCCGTTAAACTCGCCGGCGACTTGCCGCGCCTCAAAGAACTTCGCTCCAGTTTGCGCCGACGCATGGAAGAATCACCCCTTATGGGCGCCAAATCCTTCGCCCGTGAAGTCGAATTGATCTATCGCGACATTTGGCGAAAATGGTGCACCTTACCGCTTTCGCGGTAAGAAGGTCTGAACACCATGCACTTAAAACCGCGGCGCAACTGCCGGTGTAATCCGTGGTTAAAAATTTAATTTCTATCTTGGTGCTCTTCGCGTCTTTGCGGTAAATTATCTCCGTGGTCTCTGTAGCCAATACCGGATAATCCATGAAACAATATCTTGATCTGATTCGCACTGTCATTGAGCAGGGCATACATAAACCCAGCCGCACAGGCATTGATACCATCTCTTATTTCGGCGCGTTTTATAAAGTTAATCTTGCCGACGGCTTCCCGCTGCTGACTACAAAAAAAGTGAACTTTACCGCCGTGCTACGTGAATTATTATGGTATTTGTCCGGCGAAGAACACATCCGTAACTTTCGTCAGCACGCCAAAATCTGGGATGCCTGGGCTGATGAAAAAGGGGAACTTCAGACCGCCTATGGCCGATACTGGCGGCGTTTTCCCCATCCCGTTCAGGCCAGCCACGCGCCGATTTCCCAAACCGGAGAAAAAACCGCGCCGGTCGAAGAAATCGATCAGATTGGCTACGTGATCGACCAGATCAAGCGTAATCCCAACAGCCGCCGGTTGGTGGTTAGCGCCTGGGAACCCGGCAACGCCGAGCGCAGCAAATTGCCTCCCTGTCATTACAGCTTCGTTTTTCAGGTGCACGACGGAAAACTCAACTGCCATCTCTCACAGCGCTCGGGCGATGTTGCGCTGGGGATTCCCTTTAATCTGGCCTGCTATGCCACGCTTACTCAGATGATTGCACAGGAATGCAATCTGGAAGTGGGCCAGTTCGCCCATACTATTGTTGACGCCCACATATACGTAGCTCAACCGAACTCACCCCAGGCTGAGTTCGATCACCTCACTGGACTTAAGCTCCAGCTTGAGCGTGCGCCGCGGCCTCTTCCAAAATTGACCATTGCCCATAAGCCGTTCGACCAACTTGTCTTTGAGGATTTTCGTCTCGAAGGTTATGACCCTCACCCTTCGATTTCGTTTAAGGTAGCAGTGTAATATGCGCATCAGCATTATTGCCGCTATGACTCCCGAACGCCTGATTGGCGTAAAAGGAAAACTTCCCTGGAATGCGCCGGAAGACCTTAAATTTTTTAAACGCATGACCACCGGCCACGCAGTTCTAATGGGTCGCAAAACGTTTGAAACTCTTCCCGGTCCGCTGCCCAATAGGCGCAATTTAATTCTCAGCCGCACGTTACCCGCAAACCCACCCGCGGGTACCGAGTGGTTTACCAGCGTGGCCATAGCCGCCGAAGAAGCCTTTAAAGCCGGTGAAACTGAATTATTCATCGCCGGCGGAGGTGAAGTCTACAAACTGGCGTTGCCCTTGTGTGATCGGATGTATCTGACCATCGTCCATCTGGACAAACCCGCCACTGGCGATGCCTGGTTTCCTGAGTGGAATCAGGATGAATGGGAACTAACCGACAAAAAAGAAGTTGATAACCTGGAATTTCTAACCTACGCCCGCAAAGATTAGCACCGCTTTGTGCCCAACCCTTAACTTGATCCTGCAAGCCTTATCGTGATAATCTGCTTGTCCAACAAAAACATAGGAGTTCGACTATGCCGATTTATGAATACCACTGTAAAAACTGTGATAAATCATTTGATCACCACTCACATACGATGTCCCCGCCCACCGCGGCGGAATGCCCCGATTGTAAATCGCATAAGACACACCGCAAACTTTCGGTTTTCGCCGTAGCTGCCTCCTCACCCGGCGCAAAATCCTCCGGCGGCCATCAGCATACTGGCATGTGCGGTTGTGGTCGTCGCGCCGGTTCATGCTCCAACTAATATTGTTCATCCCCTTTGGCTGCACCGGGAGTTTTGACTTTGGCTGACCAATTGAAAAATAAAAATATTCTGATGTTCGTCGACGATGTCTACGAAGATCTCGAATTGTGGTATCCCAAATTGCGTTTGTTGGAAGCAGGCGCCAGCGTCGTCGTTGCCGGACCAAAGGCTGGTACCAAATATCTCGGTAAGCACGGCTATCCGGCGGTTTCAGACGTCGCGATTGCCGACATCAACGCTGATCATTTCCACGGCGTCATTTGCGTTGGAGGTTTCGCCCCGGATAAACTCCGCCGTGATCCGAAAGTTAAAGAACTGGTTAGCTTGTTTTCCCAACGCGCCCAACTTGTCGCTGCGATATGTCATGGCGGCTGGATTCCCATTTCCGCCGGTGTTTATCGCGGTGTACGGGTAACCGGATCGCTGGGGATAAAAGATGATTTGGTCAACGCCGGTGCAATTTGGGTCGACGCCCCGTCTGTGACGGATCGTTACTTCGTCTCTAGCCGCAAACCCGACGACCTTCCGGCTTTTTGTGAAGCCGTCCTTGAAGTTCTAAAAATTCATTCGAAATAGATGGAACTGCGTTATTGAGTGCGGAACCGGCCCGCGGCAGGCCGCCCTGAACGCGACGCGCCCGAGCGATATGCTGGCTGCATCCGACCCTGATGAACAAAGGTGCGGAGCATGCGTCCGGCTTTTCGCGGCCGCGGTTTGCGGCTGAATCGATCAACAACTTCCGCTGCTGTAAACCACTCAATGTCTTTACTTTCTATCTGTCTGAGCGCCAGTTCCCCTTCATAGGGGTCCCTTTGCCCCAGACAGTCTTTAATCACCGCCACTTTCTGACGGCGTTGCAGGAGACCAAGAATGGCCATGCGGGCGCAGGATTCCAGCGGACCGCCCTCTACGAGCCATATCGTGGCTTCCGTTTCAGAAAGCACTCGATCCAGGCGTGGTGAGTTAAATGGATTAACGTTTGGCAAATCGAATATGTATTGCTGCGTATTGCGGAATCCCTCAACCGGGATATCCGTTCCGCAATCCATGGGTAGTTCAAGATGGCTGGGAAGCACGGTAAATTCAAGTTTCTGATACCCTGGTGAACCCGGCACACAAATGGGCTTTGTATAATCCAACATGGTCAGATTATGCAGGCGCGTGCTGACCACAGGACACCCAATCTGCGTTATCCATTTGAAGAGGTTTTTCAGAGGGTCCAGAAAAGTGCCGGCTTCAAATAGGCGATAATGCCCCTCTGCTCCAAACAGGTCATATTGTGTATTTAAGTCCAGTATAGCTGGACCATTGATCGCCGTCATAACATTCCCCCTCTTCTTACTTGGTCGGCTTTCATGTCCGCACCATTACCAAAGAGACCTTATAAAACCTCTAATAAGGTCATCGGCTATCTCCTCTATAAGACTATACGCTTGAAAGAATCACAAAATCGGAGAAAACGGTTTTTCGCAAATCCAGCAGATCAAACTGGCTAAAACTACTATATTGCAGTGGACTTTGTTACGATCCGGGTAGTACTATTTACAGTATGAGGAAGGAACTGGACGCATTGTTCGTTGTTGTGAATATTGTTTGAAGAGCTGAAGCCTGATTATTTTTATTTTAAAGCCAATTTGGCCGAACACTTCTACAATAGAACTGCATGGTATTAATGAAGTTTTCACTTTTATATCGACAAAGTATAAGCGATACAGATTTCCCGATCGGGCTGTTTAGTAAGATTTTTTATTTTTGGGGATAAATGACGTGGCGGCGAAAGTTTCGCAAAAAGATAAAACGGCTCTGGTGATTGTCGAATCCCCGGCCAAGGCCAAGACCATCAACAAATACCTCGGCGCGAATTATCTCGTAAAGGCTTCTATGGGGCATGTGCGCGATCTGCCGAAGGAAGACATCGGCGTCGATATCGACAAAAATTTTACCCCGACTTATGAGATACTCGCTTCACGCAAAAAACTCGTCAGCGAGTTGAAGTCTGCCGCCAAAAAGTCGCGCGATGTTTTCCTTGCCACCGACCTGGACCGTGAAGGCGAAGCAATTGCCTGGCATCTGACGCATGCACTGGATTTGGAAGACAACGCCGTCAAGCGCGTGGTATTCAATGAAATTACCAAAAGCGCCATTATCAAAGCCTTTGAACACCCCCATTCCATCAATCTGGACAAAGTTAATGCTCAACAAGCGCGGCGCATTTTGGATCGGCTGGTCGGTTACAAAGTTTCGCCGCTACTCTGGAAAAAGGTGGCGCGCGGCCTTTCCGCCGGACGCGTTCAAAGCGTGGCGGTAAAGATTATCGTGGACCGGGAGCGGGAAATCACTGCATTTATTCCCGAAGAATATTGGAAACTCCAGGCTGTTTTTACCATTGATCTCAAACGCGCCGGGGAGCTTTCGCAACAATGGCGTGATTTTATCGCCCCTGAAGATGACGAGCCGGCCGATGACGGAACCGATTCAGCGCCGGCCGCCGGCCCGTCTGGCGCACAAAAACGCCAGTGGCTGCAGGACAACGCCGCTTTTCGCACCGAACTTGTGGAATTTGAAGGTAAAAAATTTGAGCCACGCGACGCCGCTGCCGCACAGCGGGCTGCCATAGCCGTCGGGCTTACCAACATTCAGGTTCAAAGCGCTGCCAATGACGGAACCAACGGCCCGCGCGGCATTCCGGCGCGCGGACCCGCTCAGACGATCACACGACTGAGTGGACGGCTTCCTTTGACCGGCGACCGAATGTTTCGCGTCAGGTCGCTGAATTCCAAATCCTCCACGTCGCGACCACCAGGACCGTTCAGCACCAGCACGCTTCAGCAGGCGGCGAGCAACCAACTGGGTTTCGGCGCCCAGCGCACCATGCGCTGCGCTCAGCAGCTTTATGAAGGCGTGGAACTTCCCGGCCAGGGAGCCGTGGGATTAATCACGTACATGCGCACCGATTCACTTAACATCAGCGCCGATGCAATCAATATGGTTCGTACTTTTATCACAGATCAGTTTGGTCCGAAATATCTGCCGGAAAACGCCAACGTTTATGCATCACGACAGGGCGCTCAGGAAGCCCATGAAGCCGTCCGCCCCACGGACGTGAGCCTCACACCGGCGTCCATTCGCTCGGCGCTTACAGATGAGCAATTCAAACTTTATGAATTGATCTGGAAACGTTTCGTCGCCTGCCAGATGACCCCGGCGCAGTGGCAGGTTACTGAAGCCATGATCGAATGCCTGCCGACTGGTGCTTCCGGTGATCGCGAAAAACCTCCGCTGTTTAAGGCCGTCGGCCGAACCCTGGTTTTCGACGGTTACACGCGCGTCGCGGGCGTCTGGGCGCGTTCCGACGAACAGGTTTTGCCGGAACTGTCCGAAGGCCGGCAGGTCGCGCCTTTGGAACTGGCTCCGACCCAGCATTTCACTTCTCCACCGCCGCGTTATACGGAAGCCAGCCTGGTCAAAGCCCTGGAAACCGAAGGAATAGGACGCCCGAGCACTTATGCGTCGATTATTGCCACCATTCAGCAGCGGCTTTACGTGGAATTACGCGATCGCCGGTTTTACGCCACGGATCTGGGAACCAAGGTCACTGAAAAACTCATCGAAGGGTTTCCCGACCTGATGGAACTGGGTTTTACCCGGCGCATTGAAACCGAACTTGATCAGATTGAAGAGGCCAACCGCAACTGGGTGGATGTGGTTCGCGATTTTTATGGTCCCCTGGAAAACGATTTAGCCACCGCGGAAACACGCATGACCCACGCGCGGGCGGAGGCCACGCCTTCGGAATATAAGTGCCCCAAATGCGGCGCCATGATGGCTTACCGGCTCTCCAAACGCGGGAAAAGATTTCTCTCCTGTTCACGCTATCCGGAATGCAATGGTGCGATGAACGTCGACCGGGAAGGAAAACCCGTTGTTTTGGAAGTTACCGAATACAAATGCCCCACGTGCGGCAAGCCGATGATCAAACGCGTCGGGCGTTTTGGACCGTTTTTCGGTTGTTCCGGATACCCGGAATGCAAGGTCATTCAACAGGCGGATCGCAAGACCGGCTTGCCGCTGCCTCCTAAACCACCGCCGCGTTCCACGGGCCTTAAATGCCCCAAATGTTCAAAACACGAACTGGTGATTCGATCCGGAAAACGCGGAGAGTTTTTAAGCTGCAAGGGATATCCGCGCTGCAGATTTACCCTGCCGACGGATCGCCTGGAAGAATTCCTGAAACTTAATGAACTTGGGCAATGGCCGCCCGCTGACATTTTGGCCAAATCCGCCGGCTCGGCAGCCAAGGCCAAATCTGCCGGGAAACTTGCGTCCGCCGACGCGCCGACGGCGCCGCCGATTGCGGCGGAAAAGAAAAAACGCGGAAAATCTCCCGCCAAAACCCGGGAACCCCTGGCAAAATAAATTCACGCGGAGCGATTGGACGCCCCCATAGTCGCAATCGTGGGCGCATAGTCATTACGTGCGAGCAGTTATATCAACCGTGGCATGACCCATTATCAATAATTCTGGCCGAACTGATTCTTTTCCCATTCCTTCTGAATGATAATCTGCGGATGCAGCAGAATCAGCAGAATGCCGTTGTCGCGAACGAACGAACGATTGGTGAAAAGCGTGTTAAAGATGGGAATTTTGGACAAAATCGGAACGCCGGCTTCGATTTCTGTTTCACCGGAAACCGTCTCACCGCCCAGAAGCAACGTACCATCATCGGGCACCGAGACGGTGGCGGCCATCGTAGTAAGCTGGATGTTGGGCAATTGCACAAAGCCGGGCAGCAAGGAGGAGTTGGTGGAGTTTGCGCCCGAGCCCGTTGGAAGGCCTTGTACGTTGACTGAGGTCAGGGACACCAGTGTAGCCAAAGAGGGTTGAATGTTCATAATAACGTACCGGTTATCAGCCGAGGCTGTTGCCTGTACGTCCAGCACCACACCCGTTTGAAGCTGGCTTACCGTCAAGTTGGTGGCTATGGCGCCCACACCGCCAAGCGTTCCTCCCGACGCCGTCTGAGTGAAATTGGAAACATAGCTTTCCTGTTCGACCACGGCGATAAAGGAATGTTGACCGTTGAACAGGATCAATCGGGGCGCTGTGAGTTTGGTCACGTTCAGATCTTCCTGCGTGGCGCGCATCATCAGGCTCAAATCGTAATTCGACATAATACTGCCGGAGACGTTGAGCGATGATTCCGACGGTGAAAAACCGCCGGCGATGTCTTCGCCCAAGCCTGTCGCCTGTGGTTCGGCAATTGACGCCGTGTTATTGGCGACGGTCAGGTCCCCGACGCTATTGCCGAAAAATCCGGCGGGGAAAGCCAGCGACCAGGTAAAACCAAAATCATTCAGAAAGCTGGTATCAACAACCAGGAATCGTGTGTCAATGGCGATTTCGACGCTTGACTGACGCAATGATTCGAGAAGATTGGCTATTCCAAGCTGTGATTTAGGCGTTTGAGTAATAATAAGGTTGTTGTTGAACGTACTAATAGAGCCAACTGTACCACCGTTGTCGACCCATGAGTTTCGATCGACGTTGCTTTCAATGAGTTTAGTAAGCTGCGTCACCTGGTCGGCGGTAGTAGTTGTGGTTTGACCGGCTCCGCCGCCGCCGCCGCCAAAAAGGTTCGAGCCGGTTTGGCCGCCGCCGCCGCCGCCGCCGGTGCTGGACGCGTTAACACTTTGATTTTGTAATGCCAGACTAAGGGTTGGCGCCAGACTGCTGTAATCCGGCGGCTGCACTAAAAGGTCTTGAATATCATAGGTATCAACGACCGTTTGCTGAGCCAATTCATCTGATGTGGAAATGTCCAGGACGCCTTGATCGACGCTGTAGCCAAGCTGGGTGCCACCGGTGGTTTGCACCTGTTGAAGTATCAGGTCAAGCACTTTGGAAAACGCCACGTTCTGCAGCGTCAGAGTAACAGGAGTCTGTTTTTGTACACCAGCATTGGCCAAAGCGGGCCATTCCACGTTAATGTTGATGCCCGTTTCCTGACGAAGAAGATTGATGACGTCTTCAAAGGGTTGCTGATTGACCGTTATATTTGGCAAGTTCTGTGTTAAAGCGCGTTCAATAGCCTGATCAGCCGGCGATTCTGAACTGTTGCTTTCGCTCTCGCGCAACCGGCTGATTTGGGGCCAGTCATCAGGATAGACTTCCAACTGGTAGTATGGAATCATCAATTTTTCGATCTGAGCTTCCTGCTGTTGAAGTTCAGTAGACCTTAGATTGTGGTATTGATTCCATAATTGGTATTGAACCTGATCCTGAACCATCTGTTGCATAAACTGTGCGGTGTTATTGGTTGGATCAATCGCTACGATCTGATTGAGGGTATCCAGCGCCTGCTGATACTGCATTTGTTTGTAATATTCCGTGGCCTGACCCATGAGCTGATTGATTCGTTCCTGGCGCTTCTGGGCGATTTGTTGTTCAATTTGCTGTCCGCTGGCCAGTGCCTCCTGCTCCTGTTGGGCCTTCTGCACGGCGATGCTTTGCGCTTGCTGCGTTTGAACCAGCGATAGTTGCTGCTGCGCACGGTTCACCATCGTCTGGTATTGATCCTGAGTAAAATACTGCTGGGAAGCCATGGCGGTCGCCAAGGCATCCCGGGCTTTATCCAGCGCAGTGGCATAGTCATTGTTCTGCAGCGCCTGCGTGGATTGCAACATGTCACTATTGAAAAGAACCTGATTTCGCTGTGCAGCCAGAACATCAGCGCCAAGTGTTTGGGTTAACAGGTTCGGCGTCTGGCCTCCAGCAAGTTTTTCCGCATAGGCCAGCCCGCTTTGCGCTTCTTCATTCTGCGGATCTAATGTCAACGCATTGTTATATAATGATATGGCATATTGGTACCGGGCCGCGCGGACGGCTTGATCGGCCTGAGCGACCAGCGCTTCAGCACGCTGATGATTGATCTGTTCCTGGGTGGGCAACGCCGTTGGAGGTGGCGTTGGTCCTGGAGCAACTTCGGCGCTTGGCGTGGACGTCAGTGACTGTATAGGCGGAACTGACGGCGGCGGCGGAGTTTCTTGAGGCGACAGAGTTTGCTGTGAAGTCTGATTGGCCGTTTGAGCCTCCTGGGCGGCCTGTGTCTGGCGCGCTTCCTCCATCTGTTCATCTTCAGCTTCCTGCTGTGCCAGTAATTTCTGCTGGATAGCCTGTTGCTGAAGTGCCGTTTGTTCCGCAGCCTCTTCCTGCTGTGTCTTCAAACTGGCGGCCTGAGCTGCAGCCTGCTCCTCTGCGGCTTCCTGGGCGGCCTTTTGTTGCGCAGCTTGTTCCGCAGCCTCCTGGGCGGCTTGCTGTTGTGCAGCTTGCGCTGCGGCGGCTTTTTCCTGGGCGGCCTGCTCCTCTGCGGCTTCCTGGGCCGCCTTTTGTTGCGCAGCTTGTGCTGCAGCCTCCTGGGCGGCTTGCTGTTGTGCGGCTTGCGCAGCAGCCTCAGCGGCGGCTTTTTGCTGAGCAGCTTGTTCCGCTGCTTCCTGGGCGGCCTTTTGTTGGGCAAGTTTTTGTTCCAACAACTGTTCTTGCTGCTGTTGCTGCTGAGCTAATTGTTCCTGTTGTTCCTGCTGGGCCTTTGCCGCAGCAGCCTGCTGGGCTGCGGTTTGTTGTTCCTGATTCTGCGTCTGTTGTTGCCCTTGCTGTGCAGCGGCCGGCTGGGCAGCCGTTTGTTGTTGTGACGCTGACACCAAAGCCGCCTGGGAAAGTTCCACACGTTTCTGGGCGATCAAATATTGATATTGAGCAGGCTGGTCATTGTCGGGTCCGAGATCGGAACCTGTGATGCGAATCTGATAGAGATCCTGATCGGCCTGGTCTAAATTTCCGGCGTTATATGCCCCAATGGCCTGTTGGAGCAAATCTTTCATCTGAGGCTCCAATTCCTGCTGTTTGGCCTGAGCCAGAAGGAGATTATCCTGTGCCTCATTTTTTAGGTCAGAAGAAGCGGTGGGATCATTGATGATGATATTGTACAGGCTTATGGCGTGGACAAGGTGCCCGTCGCGAAGAGAAGTTTGTGCGTTATTAAAAATATCAGTGTCTTGCACTTGAGCGGCAAGCGATTGATTCACCTGTTTAAGCAAATCAGCAAGACGAGTCTGATCCACACTGGAAAGCTGGGACGGGTCGATTGAAAGCAGAACCTGTTTGGCTGTCTGATACTGCTGTTGGGTCAAGAGCGACTGACCACGGTCGAGCATGGCTCCAGCCGCAGCCTGGCTTTGTTGCGCCTTGGCGACGGCCAACGGAATTAACGGAAGACAGCCTCCGGCAACCAAAGCTCCCGCAATACTCATCGCCAGAACTCGAGAGCGAGCACGCTTCTTCAAGACACTACTCCTAAACCGCACAACGTAAGAACTTCAATTTCATTCGGCGCCGGAACTTCCCTGTTTTTTCCCGGCTTGATCCTGTCGTTGCATCAACTCAAAAACCCGTGATTACCATCAACTACCCAAAACAAATCAAGCTTGGCGTTATCAACCGCCTTCTATTTTTTTCATTCGGGCTACTTTGGGAAACCGTACTCCTGACTCCTGAGGGTCTCTTTAACGTATCGTATACTAAAAGGCCAAGGGCCGCCTTGCAACAGAATTCTTTTGAAAAACACTTCTCCTTATTCGTTCTAATCATCATTGTCCTGAATCGGTCGGGGTGCCGCCGGATTGCATGGACGAGATTAACTTCTGCTGATCGGGGTCGGTAGCATCCCAGGCACTGTTGCGTAAACCAAGTCCACCGTCCGGACCGCTGATGACAATGGTAACACTGTCATTGGAAGGGACGGCGATGACGTTGACCAACTGAAAGCCGGTGTCGAAATCCACCGTCTGAGGAGTCAGACTACCCGTAGCCGGATCAATCATTGTCACCGATTCGGTATCGCCAATTGGCTCGCCTATGCGAACGTCTTCATCGCCTACGGCCCAAGTGCCGTGGATCCACTTAAAAATACGGATGCCGGCCTGACCCTGGGCAACCTGTCCGCCGAGCACATAGAAATAGAGATTGTTGCTTACGTGTATCACGGCGGAGGGTTCGCTCCAGAGAGATGTCAGCCACTGCACACTTTTCGCGGCGGGGTCAGTAAGATTGTATGGAAATTGATATACAGGATTATACAATTCTATTCTCATCCGATACTGATAGCTTGTGCCGGGTGTTACAGACGCGTCATAAAAGGTGACGGGCACCTGAGGCTGACTGGTAAGCGAATTGGATCCGGGCGGCGACTGGGGCGCGGGGCCAAACGACGGGGGAGCGCCCTGAACCTCCGGTTGAGGCATCGGCTGCCCAGATGGTCCACCACGACCACCGAAATTGTTCGATGGCGGCATCGGCCCAGGCGAAGGAGCCGCGGGCTGGGTAGCCGGGGACGGCGTGTGCCGAGCTGTTTGTTCGATTGTGTAAAAGGCCGGATCAAGAATATTGCCCGCCTGCGAATCAAGCCCATCGAGCACTGATGAAAAGTCGCTTACCTGGATTGTTGTAAGATCTATCTGCGGCAGCGGATTAATATATGTTCCATCAACATTCTGCCAGGAACTCCACTGGCCGTTGGGGAGCAATTGCCGGCGCTGGACATCAACGCGGTAAAATGTGGTTCGCTGATATGAAGCCGGCAAGGGTTGCTGGTTCTGCTGAAGCGGGTGATCTTTCGCCGCAAGACTGCTGAGCCATTGGGTCATAGGAAATTCCGCAGTAAGCTGCACCCAGACCACATCGAGAGTCTGTGCCGGTGCGGGAGCCGGCTGACCCTGCCCCTGATTGCCGGCGGCGGGAGGCAACATTGCCACACCGCGCCCCTGATTGACAGCAACCTGGGTTAACGGAGGAACGACGGGAACAACGTATGCCCAACGAACCGTCGGAGACAATGGTGCGTTCTCCAAGGGAGCATTCAAAGGAGCGAAAACGATGTTCGGCATATTCACCAGATCAGAAAGTGGATCATTTTCTGCGCTGGTAACCTGGGAAAGATAATCCGGAACAGGTTTAAATACCGGAGGATTTTCCTCGGCCTCTTTGATTTTTTCACGAAGATCTTCAACCGCTTTGGTGATATTCTCCCCAACCTGACCAGGCTGAACGGTGACAAAGGGCTGGTTGGGAAGAGGTATGGTGTTGGGTTCCTGAACAAAATTCTTATAAAGAAGCCAGACAGCAAAAAGAGCTCCAATAAAGATGAGCACCTTTTCGATGTGTCGTTCAATCAAGTTAATGCCGCTTATCTTCATCTGGTGATTCCTAAACATCCGTCAAAGCCAATATTAAAGCCGATTTACGGCACAGCTGGCTGTTGGCTGCCGAGCATGTTGGCAAAGAAGGCCGGCATAATTTTTCTATTCCAATCAGAATACAATAAAACTTCCACCATGATGTCCGCCCGTACCACCGGCACTTTGCCGTATACATACCCATTGGTCAACGCTTCGATGGGATCGACAGTCTGAGTGCTGATCTGAACAACGGTGTAACCATTGTTCTGCTTGTAAAGGTTGTTGATCAATGAGTTTATTTCCCAGGGCACAACGACAACACTGAAAGCCACATAAGTCACCTGATATTGACCGTTGCTGCTGCGACCAGTCATGGTCGTGGTTGTTCCCGAACCGCCACCACCGGGCCCAATTTGCGGGCCGGGCGTTTGACCGCCTTGACCGGCGCCAGAGGGGAGAACGAACAAATCAGTATCATTAACAACACTGGGCGACGGCCCGGAGCCTCCAGAAGAAGAAGAAGAAGAAGTTGGTTCGGCAACGAATGCCGCGTCAGCACCAACGGCAATATGAATCAGCTGTTTGACCGGCGACTGACCAACATTCTGGCTGCCGGCATTCGTGTTGACGATAGCCTGAACGACGTCGTTCTGGAGCCAGGAATCGACAAAGGCTTCGTAGATGTCGGAGGCTTGAGGAAATGAGGCGCTGGAGACAAACGCACGTTCCTGAAAACTGGTTGGATCAGCATAGATAAGGCAGGATTTGGCTGTATTGAATACCGATTGCTGGGTGATACGCTGCAATAACTCCTGTTGTTCCAAGTCCTGATTGCTGCCAAGGCCGCCAGGTGTCGCGGCATTTAGTGAGGCAAGCTGCTGATCCACATCAACTTGAATGTCATTCGGAGTCGGCGGTGCGGCGGCATGAAGCTGCACCAACCAGGCGGATGAATCGGTCAAGGAAAAGAGATTAAGATAACGATGTTCAAAATCACCAAGAATGGTGACATTAGTCGATGGATTAGGCAGCAAGTTAGGCATTGGTGCAGCACCGAGCAGTGGAACCACACCATTCAAGTCATAAGTTACTCTTCCCAAAGCATTGTCCTGTATAAAACGCCGTTGAACTTCCTGAGCCTGGGTTCTCATTTGTGCCTGAATCTGTTGGTCTTCTTTAATAAGGTTTGGGGTAATTGTCGTGTTAATAGGCGGGTTATCCCCTATGAGGACCGGCTGATTTTCCAAGTTATCCTGAATCGTGGAAATGACATTCAGTCCCAGGCCATCCGGCGGAATACCGTTAACCATATTATTCCTGAGCTGTGCGGATTTAACGGAAACCGGGTAATACAGCAGCGCCAGGGATATCAGAACCACGACCCCACAGAGGATCGGGAAAAGATTGTCCTTAACAAACTTCATTAAAACCTCCAACCGGCAGACCAACCAATATCTTCATAATGGCGCTGCTCAATGGTTGCGCAGATAAACCAAAAGAACTATCTTAAAAGCTGTGGCGTCAGGCGACAGCGGCTGTTTCGTATCAGGATCTATGACCCCGGTAATACTCGTAACGGGCTGGGCGGGACCCTGATTTTGTTGTGGAAGGTTGCCGGATGGCTGAGTTGCCGGCGGCGGCAAAAAGTCCGGAACAAATACATCGCTAAATGGTCCGAGTGTTCCGGAGCCCCAAGGTTTAAATCCGATGTCGTTGGATGCACCACCATTAGCACCGCCACCGACGTTTAATTCAGTAATCAGGGTATTTTCAAGGGCATCAACAGGAACCGTGATGTAGAACGGCAGCGCCGTTTTGCTATTTTGAGAAGCGTTTTGTGGTGCAGCCTCTTGCAATTTGGTATAAAAATTCTGGAGAATTTCCAGAGCGTTTTGATAGCTTGTATAACCAGTAATAGTAATGAGAAATCCCGATTGTGTTTGCGCCGCCTGCATTTGAGCAAAATAGCTGTTTTGCTGTGGCGCCGGAGTTTGTCCTGAATTAGAACCAGACGCCGCAGGATCAACCAGACTGGCTTCATAAGAACTCTGCATGGACTGGATTACCAGTTTCCATGTGGACGGATCCTGACCGTTAGGCGGCGGGGATGCCTGAGGAAGTGAACTAAAAATAGTACTGATAATCTGCGGCCAAACGGACTTTAGCTCGTTCTTGTTCAGATAATCCCGAATTGTGTTGTTATTAATCTGATAGGTGTCGGTAAGACTGTTGTATTCATTCTTCCAATCAAGTGCATCGCTGATGGTCTGGTTGTCTAAAGGGATCTGCGGGTTCTGGTCGGGATTAACGCTGGACTGAAATGAGGATGAATCAATAAAATAGCGTGTGGCCGCGGCGGCGGTACCGAGAACAAAAAGTGCCGCGGTTGCTGCAAACCAGGGATATTTATTCCTCCAGAGCATTTGCCGGGCAATTTCAAGAGGCAGCAGATTGGTATTGATTACGCCAAGTCCAATGGCCTGGAGCGCCAAACCGTATGCCACGGGCATACCGAGAAGCTGATCACTCAAGGCGGCGGCAAGTTTGCTTTCCGCCTCAAGTTTGTTAAATCCCTCAAGCCTCTGGACAGGCATACCAAGATATTGTTGCAGATACTTTTGCAGATTGGCCAGACGAAAAGGATTTCCCATTCCAATGATTTGTTCAAGCTGGCTTTCGCGGTGACTGGAGTTGTAGTAACCGATGGAGCGCTGAATTTCCGCGACAATGTCAGCAAATGTTGGGCGCATCGCCTGAAAGATATGACGGGCATATTTATTGGTGGCGGCACTGCGTTTAAGCGATTCCGCTTTTTTGAAGGGCATGCGGAGCGTTTTAACAAGAGATTCGGTAAAAGCGTTGCCCCCCAGATTAATGTTTCTAAGCCAAAGTCGACCCTGATCCATGACAATTAAATCAGAATGATCAGCACCAATATCAATGACCACCGTACCCTTCCCGGTGCCAATTCCTTCATACATCATGGCGTTATAAACCGCGAGTGGTGCGACCTGAACACCGTGGACCGTGATTCCCAGGTTCCTGAAATCCGCGAGCAGTTGGGTCACCAAATCGGTCTTGATAGCAAAAATTCCAATTTCGACATCCGGACTGTCGGGACTGCGAAAGGGATGATAATCCCAGTTCACCTGATCCAGCGGAAAAGGAATCTGCTGAATGGCTTCAAAACGTACGATTTCAGGTATTTTTTTGGGTTCAACCGGAGGCAGCTTCACAAAACGGGCGAAACTGGTGGCGCCAGAGGCAGCGATGTATACCGCCTGACCATGAAGCGGATGGACTTCAAGGAATCGAGCCAGGCTTTCGCGTACGACTTCTTTGCGATCAACATCAGGCTCGTGAAGAAATCTGCGATGTTCGATATGTTCAAGAGCTTCAAGAAAGACCTTGTCACCCTCACGACGAATTTTCATCGCCTTAAGCGCGGTTGTGCCTATGTCTATTCCCCAAGCCGCCTGCCAACGCGCCATACATACCTCCGGCAAAAACCGCGCCACTGCGTCCTAGGTGCACGGCGAGGATGGAGAGCCTCAAAGTAATCCGGCTGGGCGCCGGATGGGGTCCGCCTAAAGCGCCGGTTTGCGCTTTTGAGTGCAGCATTAAGCGGCGGACAAACGGACACCATGAGCCAGACGATCAGAAACAAGATCGGGAATACTGCTCCCGGCCGGTTCTTTACGGGCTCACGACCACAACTTCACACGCCTGCGGTCGATCTTCTGCACCGCGTCCAATTAAGTGTAAATAAACCTTAGAACGCGCCATGAGTCAAGCAAAAAAGCTTATGAAAAAAAGTTGTATAGAACGATTTTTCACGCCATGAGCAGCGTCCTGAGCCAGGCAGCACAGTTTTCCGCAGTTATTACACCTTCGACCAGAGGTATTGGAACGTCGCTGAAAAGGATGGGCCAGTAGGTCCGGTCGGCGTTCATAAGACCGTGGGAACCTTTTACCAGCGCGGCATTCTGAGAGATGCACTTATGAACCGGATCGAAAAATAATTCCCGCGGGTCATAGCCGGGTTTACGGTGGATATCGACGGAAAATTGCCAGACCGGTTTTTCGTCATCAGAAAACCACCAGTCGTGTATAAAAAAAGCGTTGCCTGCGGACAAGAGAATCAGATCGCCGCTGCGCGGACTATTTAACCCAAGAGCTCCCTTTTCCCCGCTTGTGCGAGCGATCCGGTCAATGCCATCGAGTCCGCGAAGAACTTCAAACGCGGCGTCCACCGATCGCGGCCGACAATAAACATGGGCAATTTGATGATCAACCATAGCGATTGCTTCAGAGGTTTCAAAATCAATCAGAAGTTTTCCATTTGCGTCGGGACGCGTTCGCAGTAAATCCGCACGACGCAGCGATTGATTGGGAGCTAAATTTGATGAAACGGCGGACATAGCGTAATCGCCGGCGATGATGCAAACGCCGCCGTCGGCGCGGACGCTCTGGACAATTGGTGTGAGAAGACGATCAACCTGAGCTACATCCGTGAGAATCTGCGGATGATCGGGACCGAGACGTTGGAGGTTATAGTCCAAATGGGGCACATAGACGAACTGAATATCGGGTTTAAAATTTAACCAAACTTCCAGCGCTGAGCGGAGAATCCATTCTGAAGACGGCAGAGATGCCATCGGTCCCCAGTAATTGTGCAGCGGGAACGGCCCTATGTCTTTGACAAGACGAGCGTAAAGATCGGCTGGACGGCTCCAGCAGGCGGAGATGGTTTTACCGTCGGGTGTGTGTTCAGGCTTAGGGGTAAGAATAATGTCGGCGGCATCGGGGATGGACTGTTGCCAAAAAAGCATCGCAGTGCGCAGACCTGAGCCGGACCAGAAGCGAGGCGCCTGGAGCAAGCCATTGGATTGTTCCCAAAAGCTGATTTGTTTGCGGAATTCGGGAAACGAGTCGGTATCCAGAAGAGGATGGAGCTCCGGATGATTAAATGTAAATAAGCCATTTGAAATGATTCCATGACGCTCGGGTAACACGCCCGTGGCAAGGGTGGCCTGCATGGTGCATGTAACAGCCGGAATAACCGGGCGCAACGGAGCAGAGTGGGCGAAGCCATCGAAGGGGATAGGGGATCGGTCGGCGATGGAACCCCCGAAACGGGAGTCGGGAGACGGGAGACGGGAGACAAGGGAGCGGCTGAGGCCGGCGACGAGGATGAAACAGACTTTGGGCATAAGAGGCTCTATATATAGAGTACAAGGAACAGAGGATATAGAACAGGATATGACTCATGTAACACATTCGCATCCAGCGCGTAGAACATAATGAAGAGCGGCGGCGCCGTTCATCATGCCTGCATATTTCAGACTGCCTGCTTTATATAGATTCGCCTGCATTTCATAGATCGCCTGCACTACATATTCGAACGCGATGAGCTCACGTTCTCTGGTCAGGAGATCGAAAATGCGGCCAATAAAGACGGGCGTTATAAAGTTCATGGTTCCGGCGGCGGTGGTCGCGCTGCTGGGTTTGAGCGGTTGTGAACTATTTTGCGGCGACGACGGCTGGTGCGGCGACGGCCATAGCCTTGAATGGGTTGGTTTCCAGAATTATTTCTCTGGTGGAGGCTTCAATGGGTATTACCACCATGATGATTCCTTTTACGGTCACGGAGATGATCATCATTACGACCATAACCATGATTATGGTCACGATGGGGATCATAATAGCGATCATGGCGGCGATCAGAATAATGATTCCGGTCATGACCATAAATAATCAAAGTGTTCAATTATTCGGAAGGTGAATTAACCCCAGCGGATGAGGCCGGGTTCGAAGCGGAGATTAATATTGGGGTGATTAGGCAGAACGCGAACGGCAAACCCCTGCTGGCCGCAGGCGGCGGCATTAATAGCTCCGACATACTGATAGACACCGTCACCAAGAGTGGAACTGGGCGCCATGCCATGAACGCGAGCATCGCGAATGGCTCCGGAAGAATCGAGCGGCCCGAAAAACAACTCAACGCGAACATGTTCGGGGGCGACGGAACCGAGGGCGACCGTGGCGAAAATTTTGAGACTTTCGCCCGCCTTGAGGTTGCCGGCGGTAGGTGATTCGACCGAACGAACCTGCACTTCATTCCAGTGTTTGGCCATTTTTTGACGCCACTGTGACAAGGCCGCAGCGCCAGAACCATGACCTTCCAGGAGCTTTCCATGCAGATCGCTGGCGGGCAGATAAAAGAGTTCGAAATATTGCTGGACCATCCGGTTGGTGTTAAAAACCGGGCAAAGGGTGCGAATAGAATTTTTCATTCGACGAATCCATTGACGGGGAAGTCCGTCTAGGCTGCGATCGTAGAACATGGGAACAACTGTTTTTTCCAGCAGCTCGAAAAGGTGACGGCTTTCAAGCTCGTCCTGATATTCATCGCTGCCGTAAACCTGGCCCTGTCCGATGGCCCACCCATTTTCTCCGTTGTAACCTTCACACCACCAGCCATCGAGAATGCTCAGGTTTAATACGCCATTGACCGCGGCTTTCATTCCACTGGTACCAGAGGCTTCCATCGGCCGGCGCGGGGTGTTGAGCCAGATGTCGACGCCCTGGACCATGTGACGGGCGACGTTGATATCGTAATCTTCGAGAAAAACCATGCGGGAACGAACGTCCTCGCGATGACAGAAATTAAAAATGTCCTGAATATAGCGTTTGCCGCCGTCGTCGCGCGGATGGGCTTTACCGGCAAAAATGAACTGAATGGGTGTTTCGGGATGATTGAGAAGTTTTAAAAGCCGCTCCTGGTTACGGAACAGAAGCGTGGCGCGTTTATAAGTGGCAAAACGGCGCGCAAAACCAATGATAAGCAATTTAGAATCGAGAATTTCGTCAACGCGCTGGGTTTCCAGAATAGAAGAACCGCGCAGCACATATTGTTCACGGAGTCGCTGACGAACGGTGTAAATGAGCCGTTCCTTACGCCGCTCATGCGTGCGCCACAATTCAGAATCAGGAATTTTATCAGTGCGGCTCCAAATCGTGTGATCGGTGGGACGTTCGGTCCAGGTCGTTCCGAGATATTCGTGATAAAGCCTGGCGAAACCTTCGCTTAGCCAGGACGGCGTATGGACGCCGTTGGTAATGTGACGGATGGGGATTTCAGGTGTGGGCACTTCGGGCCAGATGCGTTCCCACATGTGGCGGGAGACATCGCCATGCAATTCACTTACGCCATTGGAATGCCAGGCCATGCGCAGGGCCAGAACGGTCATCCCAAACTGCTCGTGATTATCCTGAGGATTGATTCTGCCCAAAGCGAGAAAATCATCGAGAGAAATCCCGAGCTTTGGCCAGTAATGAACAAAGTATTTTTCAATCAGGTCGCGGTGGAAATAATCATTGCCAGCGGGGACAGGGGTATGGGTGGTGAAGACATTGCTTGCGGCTACCAATTCGCGTGCTTCCGCAAAGGACAATTTTTCCGTCTCCATCAGCATACGGCAGCGTTCAAGTGAAAGAAACGCGGAATGGCCTTCATTCATGTGACAGACGGTGGGCGTAATTCCCAGCGCGGCCAGGGTGCGGATGCCGCCAATGCCCAGCAAAATTTCCTGGCGGATGCGCATTTCATGATCGCCGCCATACAGGCGGGCGGTGATGTCGCGAAATTCGGGGCGATTCTGCGGAAGATTGGCGTCGAGAAGATAAAGATTGACGCGCCCCACCTGTACCTGCCAGATGGCGGCATGAACCTGCGTCTGGGGAAAGTCGATGCTGATGGTAAGCTGCTTGCGGTCGGAACCCAGGACCGGAGAGATGGGCATGCTGAAAAAATCATTTTCGGGATTTTGCTCCTGTTGCCAGCCGTCGGGATTAAGCCGTTGATGGAAATACCCTTCGCGATAAAGCAAGCCAATAGCGACCAGAGGCAACCCGAGTTCGCTGGCGCTTTTTAGATGGTCACCTGACAAAACACCCAGGCCGCCGGAGTAAATGGGAAGGGATTCATGAAGCCCGTATTCGGCGGAAAAGTAGGCTATCGTCGCTTTGGCGTCGGGATGGCGGCCGCCGTACCACGTCGGTTGCTGCATATAAAAACGGAAATCAGCAACAATGCGATTAAAGTGAGAAAGAAATCCTTCATCTTCGGCGGCAGCGCGGAGCTTATCCTGTCCAATGAGGCTGAGGAGCTTGACAGGATTATGATTTGTGGCTTCCCAAAGATCGGGATCCAAACGTGTGAACAGACTGTAGGCTTCGTAATTCCAAAGCGACCAGATGTTGTGAGCCAACTCAGTAAGCGCGCTTAATTTTTCCGGTATCGCGGGGACGACAACAAACCGATGCACCGTGGCCATCGAGACTCCTTTTTGACCCAACCAGAATTTACAATCATTTCCCTGCGCCTGACGGCTTAAAGCCGTGGGCTGACATTATAGGGCATCGACGCTCCGGAGTCGCCAGAACGGAAGGTGAAATCCGCCCGGGCGTTTTGTCACGGTGATTTTTATCGGCTAGGCATACAGAACTGACGCAATAAAATTAGGATGAAAAACAGGTGAACGCGGAACATCAGAAACGTGAGCGAAAAAGATTTTTCCCCGACGGTGAATGCCGAAGCCGGGATTGATCGTTAAATCGACAGCGGTGCGGACCGATTGAGTGAGTGGATTTGACGGGTGGCGGAGGGGTCAACTAGCATAGCGAGTCTTATGCCGAAATGGCCAGGATTGCAGAATTGGTAGAATGAGCCCCAAAGAACAACAAGAAGATCGTGAAAATATCGCCAAACTCTCCAGCGTGCGCAACGCCCATTTAAGCGTGGCCTCGGGAGACACACCCGCAACGTCACCGGAGATTCAGGCTAATCCTTCAGGTCCAACGCCTGTGGAAGAACCGCTGGCCATCATTTCCGACATCCACGGCAATTACGAAGCGCTAAGCGAGGTCATGAATGAAATCCGGAAACGGAACATTAAAAATATATGCTGCCTGGGTGACGTCATTGGGTATGGGCCCAATCCACGGGAGTGCCTGGATACCGTGATAGAAAATTGCCAGTTCACGATCATGGGAAACCATGATTTCGCGATTTTTTTTGAGCCCTTCAATTTTAATACCGCAGCGGAAAACGCGGCCTACTGGACACGAAATCAATTTGAAACCGATCCGGACCGGGCGCGTCGGAATCGCCGGTGGCGTTACCTGGGAAACATGCAGACGCGGGCAGTGAATAAACGATTTCTGGCAGTGCATGGATCACCGCGGCGACCGATCAATGAGTATATCTTCCCGGACGATATCTATTCGGCGACACAGAAAATTTCGATGATCTTCGACCGGATTACACATCTGTGTTTTGTGGGCCATACGCACGTACCGGGCGTATTTGTGGTGCAACCGGACTTTTATTCCCCGGATGATCTTAAATACCGCTACGATATCACCGAAGAAAAAGCGATTATCAACGTGGGAAGCGTGGGACAGCCGCGCGATCATGATCCACGGGCAAGTTTTGCGATTCTGCATTCGGACCACGTTGAATTCGTACGCATTGCTTATGACGTCAATACAACGGTGGAAAAAGTGCGATCCATTGACGCTCTGGACAATTTTCTGGGTCAGCGGCTCCTGGAGGGAACATAGCGGAGCGGCGGAGCCGCTCCGAGAACAGTAGAAAGTAGAGCAGGTGAGCAGTAGAGCAAATATGGATTTAAATGATTGAATTCCCAGTTTTTAGTTCATGAATAAAGGATGTTTCGACGGCGAAGAATAAGAGCCTCTAAATCGTGCCGCTTGAAACGTAAATAATGAATACACAAAAACTCGTGCAAATGCTTCTTGTTGCGGTCCTGGTCTACATGGCCGTAACGCTGATGTTTCACAATAATACGCCGCCAGGGGGCGCCGGCGGTGCGACCGGACCAGCCACAAACAGCGCATCAAGCGTAATTCCTCTTGCATCCACCAAACCGGAAACATGGATGCTGGGGAATGCCCAGGAGGGAAAACCCTATAAGCTGGCGCTGGTGATCAGCAACATCGGCGCCGGTATACAGAGCGCGCAACTAAACGCTTCCGAATATCGTCAGACGGTTGGATCGGACCAGCCATTAACGTTGCTGGAAGCCCAGGACGATAATCCCCTGCCATTTTCCACGCAAAGCGTGACGGTCAACAACCAAACGTACGACATAAGCAGCCAGAATTGGTTGTTTGTCCAGAAAAATGCCACGCATGCGGTCCTGGCTCTGGACCTTGTTGATGAAAATAACAAACCTGTCGCGCATCTGATCAAGAGCTTTCAGATCGATACAACAAGTTATGACGTGCAGGTCAATCTGCAAATTCAAAATCCAACCGGCAAACCGATTCAGGCTTCCACAACCATGCTGGGGCCGACCAGCCTGGTTATCGAAGACGTCATGGATAAACGTCTGGACTCACGAACTTTCCTGAGCGCGGCATATCAGACGCAAGGTCATTATGTGGATGTAAACCCGGCGGTTTACCTGAAGAGCATGCTGGGCGCCGGTACGACCCCAAAAATGCTGGGAGATTTCACCGGATCGGATCGCTTATTATGGATTGCATCTTCAAATCGTTTTTTCACGGTGATTATGCGTCCTGAGCCGGCAAATGGTCCGATGGTTTTCGATACTCTGGACAATGGAAAACAGATTCCACAGATTAACGACCTGGAAACGGCACAGGTGCAGCGCATCGGTCCGAACGCCGAAGCCGCGGACCCTATGGGCGCGTGCGCCGTTCAGGTGAACAGCGCGGCATTGACCATCGCTCCGGGAAGCGCGAGCAGCATTCCAATGGTGATATACGTCGGCCCGAAGAAGCGTTCATTACTGGCGGGTTCGCCGGATGCGCCGCCGAACAAGGATGCATATCAATACAACCTGTACAATTACCTGGCGGTGGTTCAATTCAACCAGGGAAACATATGCGGATTTTTGCCCATTCTTGAAGTGGGGATTTCGTGGCTGGCCCTGGCGATTTTGACAATTCTGGACAAGATTCATTATGTCGTGGGCGGGAATTACGGCATCGCGATCATGGTGCTGGTGCTGGCGATTCGGCTGCTTTTGCATCCCTTAACGCGGTACGGCCAGGTGAAGATGACCATGATGCAGCGCAAAATGGCCCTGGTGCAGCCGGAGATTAGCCGCCTCCAGAAAAAATATGCCGATGATAAAAACCGCCAGCAGCAAGAGTTAATGAATGTATATAAAAAATATAACATCAATCCCGCAGGCGGTTTTCTGGGATGTTTACCGATGGTTTTGCAGATGCCGATCTGGATCGCGCTGTATTCGGGACTGTCGGTGGACATCGATTTAAGGCAGGCGGGGTTTATTCCCGGGTGGATCAACGACCTCTCGAGTCCGGATACTTTAGCCACTTTACACACGCCGTTTTCAGTGCCGTTTTTTGGTTACTCTTACGACGGGGTTAATTACCTGCCACTGAATCTTTTGCCCATCTTGCTGGGCTTAGCGTTTTTCTTCCAGATGCGCTATCAGATGAGCCTGGCGCCGGTTCCGGCCGATCCGCAGCAGCGGCAGACGCAAATGATTTCACAATACATGGTTTTGCTGTTTCCCATATTCCTATACAACGCCCCATCGGGATTGAATTTATATATTTGCGCCAGCACCGCGGGGGGATTGTTCGATAGCTGGCTGGTGCGGCGGCACCTGAAAAAACTGGAGGAACGAGGGATTATTGAGCCGCACGCGGCGGCGAAACCGCCGAGGCGGTAGAAAAATGCCACAAGCCCCAGGATTCCTCCTGGGGCTGTATATAGCAGTACAATACCTAAGATGGGCAAAACGCGACGAACCATTGCTGCTGAACCGCCGGTGGCGCCTTCTGAAACCGAACAGGAAGAAGGGCTGGAGCAACACCACTTCGTCATTCGCCATGATCTGCAAAAACGACTGGATATTTATTTACGCGACCGCATGCCGCACCATTCACGATCGATGCTTCAGAAGCTGATCAAAGGGGGATTGGTTTTCGTCAATTCCCGGGCGGCAAAGGCGAGCACGATTTTACGTTCGGGCGACGCCGTGGACATTGCCGCGCCGAGAGTGGTGGAACACAAAGCCGAAGCTGAAAAAATTCCCCTGAACATCATTTACGAAGACGACGATTTTATCGCGATTAACAAACAGGCGGATTTACTGGTGCATCCAGCGCGGGGGCATTGGACGGGAACGCTGATTAACGGCCTGATTCACCATGCGCAAGAAACCGCGGGGACACTTTCGACAGGCAGCGACCCATGGAGACCGGGAATTATTCACCGGCTGGACCGCAATACAACAGGTTTAATCTTAATAGCCAAAACGGATGAAGCGCACTGGCGTCTGGCAGGACAATTTGAAAGACGAACCATACGCAAAACGTATCTGGCCATTGTTCATGGGACCCCGCCGCTGGATAGCGACTTGATCGACGCACCCCTGGGCGTTGACCCGCATAATCGGGAAAAATATGCGGTACTGGCGGATGGCGGACGAGCGTCGCAAACGGTGTATAAAGTTCTGGAACGGTTGGGCGATTTTTCTCTGCTGGAACTGGCGCCCAAAACGGGAAGGACGCATCAGTTGCGCGTACACCTGAGCCATGTGGGGCTTCCGATTGCGGGGGATACGATGTACGGGGGGCGGATCGTGACGGTCAAAAGGCCTGTGGCACATGGAATTTCACAGAAAGCCATTTCCGGGAAAACACTCGCCGAAGATGCTCCGATAATCTCGCGGCAGGCACTTCATGCGTGGAAGCTCCAGTTCGTCCATCCGACAAAATTTACCCGCATGACGCTGGAAGCCCCTTTACCGAGGGATATGGCTGATTTACTGCGGGTTCTTAATTCCAGGAGCCGATAAAAGTGGGGTATATTTTGGGGGCAGAGAAAACAGACTACAGGGCGCAATTTAAGGAAAAAACACCGTTGCAGGCAGATATAATCATTTGAGGATTTATGAGACGCCGTTTGCATCAAATAAAATGGTTTGTGATCAATATCCTTCAGACAGGACGGATATATAAATATCGTGCGAGATTAGCGCCGATAAGGGTTGTGCGGGATGAATTTCAGCGGTCCTGACGCTGACCGCCCGCAGCGCCGAAGAGGGCGCCGCGGGCGATTCGCGTTAAACCCGTTTGATTCTGATTTGCATGCTTCCCGATGATCACCGGGAAAAGCTGTTTTTTGCGTGCGTGATTTGCAAGAGCCTCTGAGGAAATGCGCGAATGGCCAAACCTGATGTACTGGAAAAAGCCCAGAAGGTGCTTGAATACCGCTTCCAGAATCCAAAACTCCTGGAAGCGGCGATTACGCACGCGTCGAGCGCCAGCGACCGGCTGGAATCAAATGAGCGAATGGAATTTCTTGGCGACGCCGTGCTGGGGCTGATCATTTGCCGCCGTGTGTATGAACTCTACCCCGACCGGCGGGAAGGGCAATTGACGGTTTTAAAATCAGCCGTCGTCAGTCGAAAGACCTGCGCCGCCGTCAGCGACACGATAGGGTTGACCGAACTTATTCGCGTCGGACCGGGGATGGAAAAACCAGGACGTTTACCGCACAGTCTGGCGGCCGGTGTATTTGAAGCGGTGATTGGTGCAATTTATCTGGACGGCGGCTATGAACCGGCGGCAGGTTTTGTGCTCAAGCATATGCAACCCTGGCTCGATCGCTATGCCGAAAGCGCCCATCAGCACAATTTCAAATCGGTGCTGCAGCAATATGTACAGCGCACGATGACCTGTACGCCGGTGTATGAAGTGCTGGAAGAAAGTGGGCCGGATCATAATAAATCGTTTCGAGTGCGGGTATTGATTGGCAGCAAAGCGTACGATCCTTCGTGGGGACATTCTAAAAAGCAGGCAGAGCAGGATGCGGCGTTCCTGGCGCTTCAGGCATTGGGGATCATCGACCGGGAAGGGTTGGATGTTTCGGCTCAGGAAACGCCTGCGAAGTAAAAAATGGCCCGGGAAAAGCTATAATCCCTTTTTAAGTTTTGGGCCGTTTAGAATTGTTCTCAAGAGCCACGGATAATGAACAAAAATAATCTTCAGACTGCATCAGCTCCCATCGGAATTTTTGATTCCGGCCTGGGCGGCCTGACAGTGGTTCAGGCGCTGCAAAAAAGACTGCCCCGTGAAACATTGATTTATTTCGGCGATACAGCGCGCGTGCCGTATGGGACCAAATCGCCGCGAACCGTGCTGGGATTCGCGCGGCAGTGTCTGCGTTTTCTGATGCAAATGAATCCGAAGTTGTTGGTTGTAGCGTGCAACACGGTCAGCGCTACAGCCCTGGATGTACTACCTGGAGAATTCGCGGTTCCCGTGATTGGCGTTTTGGAGCCCGGTGCGGCGGCGGCGGTGCAGGCGGCGCGCAAAATCCGTAACGCCGGTGAATGCACGGTGGGTCTGATTGCCACGGAAGCAACTATTGCAAGCAATGCTTATGCCACGGCGATTGCACGACTGGATCCGCAGATTCATGTCATCGGCCGGGCTTGCCCGCTTCTTGTACCGATGATTGAAGAAGGGCGTCCGGCGGACAATCCGGTAGTACAAGCGGTGCTGGCGGAATACCTGGGGCCGATCAAGGCGCTTAATCCGACGGCCATGATTTTAGGTTGCACACATTACCCTATTTACGCGTCAGTGATCGGCCGCTCTTTGGGATCGCAGACGCAGTTGATTGACTCGGCCGATCAGACAGCGCTGGCGGCAGCCCAGAAGCTTTCTATAATGGGACTTCTAAATTCGGAATCGGAGTCCGGAGGCCTGACCTGCTACGTAACAGATCAGGGACAACGTTTTGAAAGCGTGGCAAGTCGTTTCCTTGGCGGGCCGATTGGCCAGCCGGTTTGGGTTGATCCGGAGCTATTGGAAACAACGCCGCTCGAGCAAACATGAAGAACAGTGACAGCAACGGGCTCAGGCGAACGCCGTTATATGCGGCGATGGTCATACTGCTGGGGTTGCTGGGCGGGTGTTCCTCAAGCTCGTCCTCCGGACCGCAGGATCAGTCCGATCAATTCAATTCGTTCATGCAGGGCTTGTTAGGCGATCTGCATTTAGGCGGTCATAAAGAATCCGTTGTAACCGAAGCACAAAATCTTTTTGACGTGACCGATCCGGATGTACAACGCGAAGCGATCGCGTGGATGGCCGACCAGAGCTACGGCCATACGGCCCCGTATATGAAAGCGTATGAGTTGGCGGCGACCGGGGCGTCATCACCACTGGTGCAGGGACAGGCGATGATCGCCATAGGCACATCGGGCGATCCATCTACGGCGATGACCTTGGTAACCGGTCTTGGAAGTGATTCGAGCTTTGTACGGATGTGCTCGGCGATGGGACTCACCTATATCAATAACCCATTGGTGATACCGGCGCTGATCGACCATTTGCAGCACGATCCTGATTCACAGGTTCGCATTTATTGCACCCAGGCCCTTAAGCCATATAAGACGCGCGAAGTGATCACCACGTTGATCGATACGCTCGATGATCAAAATGTCGCGGTGGTCCAGTTTGCCTGGGACGATTTAACAGCCCAGACGGGCCAGAATCTATCCTCGGATGATTCGGACGCCTGGCGGGCGTGGTTTAATGCACATCAGAATCAGTACACGGGGTAACGGCACTGCTGTGCCGAGTCGGGAGTTGTAAGACGGGAGACGGGAGTGGGCGGTTTCACCGCTGTTTTCAGTGTTCAGACGTTTTAACGCTGAAGCTTGGCGTCTTGGACGTTATATCCATCACGATATTTTCGATGGGCAATGAGGCAAACTGTGGACAGCAATCCGGGTGAATCTCAACGAATCCCAGATCGACCGCTAGTCTATGCCGGCACGCGAAATCTCGTGCGCCCCGGTGATCGGATACATATCAAGTGGGGATTCCGAAAGTCTAAAGAAGGAACATTCTGCTATGTTCCTGGCATCAGTCGCTGGGACCGCAGGTTACGGTATTGGTGGGTAATCAAGGCTGATGATGGCGCGATCGTACCTAGCGCTCATTTTCCTGATCCAGTAACTTGGAAAATGCCGCATGATTGCGAATTTACTGAGATGAGTAAACGGATCACCTTCCTTCGCCGCAGAGTGGCTGATGATCCCGATCCGGAAAGCTTGCTTCCACAACCGCCACATTCACTGATGTACTATCGCGATGGTACAGAGATTCTCGTAGGTGATCGGATTCGTTTCCGTAGCATTTTTCGCGGGTGGCGAGCTTTGGAAGGGACGGTGACACATATCCCAGGCCTTGCACCTGAGGACCCCGACTTATATGAAGGGAACTGGGCCTTCGAAACAGATGATGGTTGGGCATTTTCGTGTGGATCGTATGCGCCAGGTCGGATTATCAACCGTTTAACTTTTATTCGTCGAGCGGAGGACAAATTAAAAGCGGAGTGAAACAAGGACGCTACGGTTTTATCTCGACTTTTTTCTTTACTCTCACTGTGGTGTGGCGGCGCCGGAGTCCAATTCAGCAAAGGTTTGGCGGACCGCGCCCAGGGCGCTGATGGCGGCGGGAAAGCCGGCATAAAGTGCAAGCTGCATGACCAGTTCGATAATTTCCTGGCGACTGCAGCCGGCCTTGAGCGCAGCGCGAATGTGAGATTTGAGTTCATCGCCAAAATGATGCTGGCTTACCAGCGCGGCAATCGTGGCGATCTGGCGGGATTTCAGGTTCAGGCCGGGGCGCGAATAAACCTCACCGAAACCGAATTCGATGATCCATTTTTTCAGGTCCGGGGCAATGTCATCAAGTTTATCCAGAACGGCCGCGCCATAAGGGCCGTGAATTTGCTTGAGCCGGGCTAAACCCTTTTTATAGCGATCGTACGGCATAGGCTGGACTCCAGTGATGCTTTCAAACAGTATTTTGGAATATTGACTGTAAATGGGAATTCCGCCCCCGGCAAGCCGGGGCTATGTGGTCACAATGGGGATTTCCCTTGCCAGAGAGGGCTTTCCGTGCTATCAAATCCGGTTAATGGGCGCGTATGGCCGATCGGCACAAGCCCGGCGGGCGCCAGAAAATCAAGATCAAGGAGCAGATCGTGCAACCAAGTCATATAGTGACCGTACGGGGTATGATGCTCAGGTTTACGGCGTTTGCCTTAATTACGGTGTTTACATTTGCACTTTGGGGGTGTGGTAACAATAACAACAACGAGAACGAGCAAAACCAGCCCTCCATGCCTACGCTCTACGATCAACTCGGCGGCCAGGACGGCATCCAGCAGATTTCCGAAACGTTCCTGGGTAACGTGGCCGCGGACGACCGTATCAACAACTTTATTGCCAAGGCGGATAAGACCAAGCTGACCTCCGATCTTACGGATTTCCTTTGCGAACAAACTGATGGTCCGCAGGTATACACGGGGCCTGATCCTGAAGCGGCCAGCCAGGGGCTGGGCATTACAGACGCCAACTGGGATGCCGCGGTTGAGGATTTGAAAGCGGCATTGGCAACATTAAAGGTTCCCGCAAGCAGCCAGGAAGAACTGCTGGACGTGATTGAACCGATAAAAACGGACGTTGTGGGACATTAAGAATCTATCTCAGAACATAGCGAGAGCCGCAGTATTCAGATTTCAGATTTTTATCAGCCACAGAGCACACAGAGGGCGCTGAGGCACGAATTTCAAATTTGACATTTCATATTTCAAAAGACCAGAACGGCACGCGGAGCGTGCCTGTTGGCAAATTAACAACTCTTAAGAATCCTGCGGCAGCGGGCGGCAGCGGTTAAAATCTTTAGAGACTCTTGTGTCTATCAGGACAGGCTCTTAATGCCCGGCATACAAGACAATTTGATTTCGTATTTTAAACATCGTGTCAGAAGCATGATGGGTGGTTTATATTTCGGCCGTCCATGCTGGAAAGCCGCCACCTGGATTTTTAAACCCGAGGAAATCAAGACAGATATTCCCAAACAGTCGGCATTGCCCGGCACTCGGGATGAACTTATATATTTTTTGCATCATGCCGGGTTGCTCCAGAGAACCTGCGCTACAACTCAGTCGCTTTTTGAACAACTCGCGGCGCTGCGGAACCGCAAGGTGGATTTGCTGATCATTAATTTGATTCCGCAAATGCCGGAATCCATCCTGCCTTGTGTCATGACGGAATTTGAATTTCCCGTGATATCCGCGGCGGTTGATGCGATTCGCAACGGCCTGGGTGACCCGCCGACGGTTATCGCGATGGATCACCATGATTGTCAAAGCATTCGCGTATGGCGCAAGGCCGCCGGAACGCAGCGCTGGCGCGTGTGCCCCATGGTTAACCGTTATCCGCTGGCGGCGATGCCGTTGATTGTGCGCGCTTTGACCGGCCGGACGGTATCGCCCGGGGAGTCACCGGCAGAGCATGGCGTGGTCGTCGTTGACCCTGTCGGCTGCTGGATGTTCGGCCAGGCGCTGGTTACCGGGAAAGCTTCCGAACGCCGGCCGGTACAGGTGTTTGTGGCCGGGTCCGAACCGCGCGTGTGCGCTGGGCGGATCGGTGAAACGGTCGGTGAATTTCTGCATCGCGCCGGCATATCCGTGCAAAGCTGGCAATGTATCCACAACGGCATGCTCGCCGGCACGCTGGTGGATTTACAGTCCGATCACATTCAAAGCTGGACGGAGACGATTTCTCTGAGGCCGATACCCGACGCCGAAGCGGTGACTGATTGCATTCGCTGTGGATGGTGCGTGCTTTTATGCCCGACAAGCCTGAACCCCGCGGCGCTGTTTGCAGCGCCGGAGGTTTCAAACGCTTCGACCACGGCGTTGCGGCTGGAAGCGCGCGGCTGCATTGACTGCGGATTATGCAGTTACGTTTGTCCTTCGCGGCTGCCACTGGCGTCAACCATCAAGTCGATTCGCAAACAACTTGAAGCGGAGGGAACGTTTTGAGCACGCAAAGAGCCAAAACCGAAATTCCCGATGAGCAATATCCCACGACGGAAGGTTCGATCAAATCGCCCAGCGCTGCGACCGAACCGCCGTTTCTATTATGGCCGGTGGCGCGGAGAGAGTATTACCTGAGGCTAAGCCTGGCGGCTGCGGCGCCATTGTTATGGGGATTCACGATTTTCGGCTACCACGGGCTGGGAACGGCGATATTTTTCATAGGCGGTTCATTACTTACGTATGCGGCGCTGACGCGGGTGCGACATCTCAATACCGCGCGGTTCAAGTTTCATCAGAACTTAGCGTGCACGATGGTGGCTGCGGGATTGCTGTGTCCGCTTGTATCGATAACCTGGGCGATGGTGGGCGGGATAGCCACAGCGTTGTTGTCATGGGTCGCCGCTTTGCCGAAGCGCCAATACATTCAGGCGGGATTATTGGCCCCGCTGCTGCTGATGTTGATATTACCGCTGCCGAAACAATGGCCATTACTGACAAGGGACCATCTCTGGTTCGGCGATATTTATAAGGCGCAAAAAGCGCAAATATATTCATGGCCGGCCAGTTCGCCGGGCCCCGGATTGGACGCGGTGCTTCTGAATCCGCCCGACCGGGCACTGCACATCCTGCTGGCGAAAATTGCTTCGGACCCCGGGTCCCAGGATTCACAGGAGGCTTTGAACGACGCGTTTGCTCTGGATTTGCCTTCGGCGGTGGATCAGATTTTTGGAGGCACACCCGGACGGTTAGGAACGGTGGCCCTGTGGATTATCGTGCTCTGTGGATTGTATTTGTCTTATCGGCACATTTTGTTTCCATTGGCCTGGGTGCTTTTTCTAAGCGCTGTTCTTGTTGGACTGCTTTTCGGCCCGCTGGGGCCGCGCTCGCTGGAATATCAATTCTGGCAAAGCCTTGGCGGCGTATGGTATTTGCCGCCAGACTACGCGGTAACGTTGCTTCTTTATGAACTGAGAAGTTCAGACTTTATTTTTGCATCGGTATTTGTGCTGGCCCTGCCGGGAACAATGCCGCTGGAACCTGCGGCTCGGGGAATTTTTTTGGCGGTTGCGGGCATCGGCGCCACATTGATATACCGGCTTGACCTGCCTTTTCCCCCTGCGACAGCAGCGCTTTTGCTGTTGCAGCCAGTAGCGCCCCTATTTGACATGCTTTTTCACCGGCGATCGTGGCTGCTGCGCTAAGTCCCGGCGTTGTCACGAAAATCGGGACAACGCCAAGCTTACAGATACAGCCCCTTCGGGACAACACTGACAATAGACTCAAGAGGCTCTTAACACTCCGGGAGCGCATAGCTTTTCAGAAAATGTCAAAAACGTTAACATGGTTGGGCTCTGGTACGCTTCCGAGGGCGTAGCTCAATTGGTTAGAGCATCGGATTGTCGATCCGAAGGTTGCGGGTTCGATCCCCGTCGCCCTCGCTTAATTTTTCGCAACTGAAAAAACAACTAAGGGCCTCTAAGGAAGGAATTCGTATGCGACTCGCTATGATCATGCTAACGGCGGCGATGTCTCTGTTTTTATCCCCGGTTATTGGCGCCGCGGCGCCGCTGGCCGATCAATTCCCCGGTAACACCCTTTTTTATATCGGCTGGAACGGCGGGGATGATCTTTCCAAACAGTTTGACCAGTCGAATTTAAAAGCCATCTTCGATGCCCTTGGAACCCCGCAATTGATTCATCTGGCTTACAATAATGCGATCCAGCACAGTACAACTTCGCCGCAGGATCAAAAAAGCGCACAACAATTTTGGCAGCTTGCCAGACTTCTGGCTACCCATCAGGCGGGATTGAGTTTGAGCATGTTGCCGGCGGATCATTCCGGTCAGGTTAATCTTCTGATTCTTCTGGCCGTTAAGGGCGGCACGGACACGCTACAAATCACTTCGCTGTTGCAGTCGCTGGCCGATCAGGAGAACACTGCTCAGGCTTCCTCCGATACCGATGGCAAAGTTATTGTCTATCAGCATGGGGACGTGACAGTGATGCAGATGATCGTCCAAGAGGATTCCAAACTCAACAAGGACACTTTTGAAGAGATGGCCAATAAAAGCTACTTCGCATCCGATGAATCGGAATCGTTGGCCAGCGCGCCGGAGTTCACCGCGGCCATTGCGCCGCTGCAAGCCGATGCGGCGATAACGATTTACGCCGACGTAAGCGGCGGTCTTTCGCTGATGCATCAGATTATGGCCTCCCAGAATCCATCTGATCTATCCCAGTTTGATCCGGTCATAAAACTTTATGGATTCAACTCCTTTAAATGGTTCAGTGCCACCGGCGGGTTCAATGGCGCCGATTGGCAATCGGAGGGTTTTGCGGGAATAGACAATGCCGCAGACAAACTCACTGGAACCATGATGCAGACATATATTCCCACGCATGTCCTGACCGATCAGGACTACCAGCTCGTGCCGGCTGATGCCGACCTGGCGTATATTACGTCCGCAGATTTCAGCCACTACCTGGATTCGATTTCCCAAATGATGGCCCAAACATCGCCGCCAACACCACCGGAGCAATTCCAGGCACAAATTGCTCAAGTGAATCAGATGTTGGGGTTGGATCTGCAGAAGGATTTGCTCGCACCGCTTTCGGGAACGTGGGCTGTTTACCAGACTCTCGATTCGAGCGGCGCACT